>Ga0115003_10000004_pt1 | contig 142318 bp, 120 predicted proteins | sample ArcticOcean_MG_C_7_FD_88736 | JGI IMG/M metagenome (GOLD analysis project Ga0115003, IMG submission 88736) | Marine microbial communities from western Arctic Ocean - ArcticOcean_MG_CB11_88 | ecosystem: Environmental > Aquatic > Marine > Oceanic | place: Arctic Ocean: Canada Basin | collected...
CTTTATCTTCTAACCAACAAGCGCGTAAAATAGATTGGCATAATCCCCCAATGTTACCACCTCCCACAGCTTGAGCTGTAATAATAGCGTAACAACTAGGAGCAGGGTTTGTTGGCCAGAAAGCAGGCTTTTCAGTTATATCAATATTATTGTGCTTTGCTAAACGCGGCAATTCCTGCGCACGGTAAATTTGGCGAGAAATATGACGATCTTTTGGAGCAGTACCACCTGTACGTTCAAAAACTTGCATCAGTTGAAACGGCTTATAATTAATTGTTGCCCCGTGCCTTGCTGCTATCTGCTCTAATTCATTCCCACCCAAATATGTAAAAGGTGACAAGGTAAACATGTAATAGTCTATGTGTGCCATTTGGCTCTCCAATTATTCTATTAATAATGAATAACATAGCGCTTTCATCTAGGCAAAAGCCTTTTGCAATGCTATTCTATAATGAAAATATAATCTGACACATCTGCAGTGACATACTTCCAAGGAATCCAAAATGAGCACATTAATTGAGCCCAAACTAATAACTGGAAACTCTAACCTTTCATTGGCCAAAGGAATTGCAACGCGCATGTCAATGCACCGTGGTCAGCCAGTCAAGTTAATTGATACTCGCGTAGAACGCTTTAACGATGGTGAAATCTTTGTTGAAGTTTATGAAAATGTTCGTGGCGAAGACATGTTTATCATCCAATCTACATCAAATCCTGCCAATGATAACTTGATGGAATTACTTATTATGGCAGATGCACTTCGCCGCTCTTCGGCAGCACGCATTACTGCTGTAATCCCCTATTTTGGTTATGCCAGACAAGATCGTCGTACTAAAGCCCGCACACCAATTTCAGCTAAGCTAATTGCAAACCTTTTAACTGAATCTGGTATTGAACGCATTTTAACCGTAGATTTACACGCAGCACAAATTCAAGGTTTTTTCGATATCCCAGTTGATAACCTCTATGCCGCGCCAGTTTTTGCTTTAGACGCACTACACCATTTTAAAGATATGTCTGATGTGACAATAATTTCACCTGATGTAGGTGGCGTTTCACGAGCCCGCGAATTGGCCAAACGTATCGGTGCTGATTTAGCCATTGTTGACAAACGTCGCAATAAACCAGGCGAAATCTCAGAAATGACTGTTATTGGGGATGTTAAGGGGCGACGTTGTATTATTGTAGATGATATTTGCGATACCGCTGGTACTCTATGTAAGGCTGCTGAAACGTTAATGGAAGAAGGTGCTACTGAAGTACAATCTTACATTACGCACGGTGTATTATCCGGGCCTGCCATTGAAAGAATTTCTAATTCTGTAATGAAGCATTTGGTGATTACAGATAGTATTGAGGTGAGCCCAGCTGCTGCTGCTTGTAAAAAAATTCGCACTGTTCCACTTGCTCCTATGTTAGCACAGGCCACATTAAATATAGCTAATGGTACATCTGTTTCTTCATTGTTTGATGAAGAAACTTTGGGCCCACTTTACCTAGGAACATATTAAAGCTTCTCAAACAACTACTTAAATTTATTTGATACATGTAAAAAAGCCCCTATAAAGGGGCTTTTTTTATATTAGCTCTAAAAGAATTCTAGTATCTGATAAACGTTTGTTAGCCGCGTCCACATCTTCTGGAGGAATATTCTCCAACGCCGCAGTCGCAACAGCAATCAGATTATCTATAACCTCACGTGTTACTTCTGCTTTTGGTAAAGCTTGTTCCGCTAAAACAGATGCATTTGTACCAGATATTTCTACAAAACCACCTGTTACAATATATTCAGTGACATTATTATTTGTCGTCACAGACAGTAAGCCAGGACGTAAAGTTGTTAGCATAGGCGCATGTTCCGCCATTGCAGTAAAGTCTCCATCTGCACCTGGGATTTGAATCTCCAATGCTTCTACAGATGCCAACTTATGCTCTGGGGACACTAGGTCAAATTGGATCGTAGCCATAATTTATGACCCTTTCAATTAAGCAGCTTCAGCCGCCATTTTTTCTGCTTTTGCAATCACATCAGCGATTCCGCCAACCATATAGAAAGCCGCTTCTGGAAGGTGATCATACTCACCTGCAACAACAGCTTTGAATGATGCAATTGTGTCCTCTAAAGGAACCTGAACACCATCAGAGCCAGTAAATACTTTAGCAACGTCAAATGGTTGAGACAAGAAACGTTCAATCTTACGTGCACGCGTAACAGTTAATTTGTCATCTTCTGACAATTCGTCCATACCCAGAATCGCAATAATATCTTGCAAAGATTTGTAACGTTGCAAAATCTGTTGAACTTCTGTTGCAACAGTATAATGCTCTTCACCTAAAATTAATGGGTCGAGTAAACGTGATGTTGAACCAAGAGGATCAACTGCAGGGTAGATGCCTTTTTCTGAGATTGAGCGATCTAAAACAGTGGTCGCGTCCAAGTGAGCAAATGATGTTGCAGGAGCCGGATCGGTAAGGTCATCAGCAGGAACATAAACCGCCTGAACAGATGTGATTGAACCAGCTTTAGTAGATGCAATTCGTTCCTGCATTGCACCCATATCGGTTGCAAGAGTTGGTTGGTAACCCACAGCTGACGGAATACGGCCCAATAATGCAGAAACCTCAGCACCAGCTTGTGTGAAGCGGAAGATATTATCAACAAAGAATAAAACATCGGATCCAGATTCGTCACGGAATTGTTCAGCCAAAGTCAAACCCGTCAAAGCAATTCGCATACGTGCACCAGGAGGTTCGTTCATTTGGCCATATACAAGCGCAATTTTTGATTCTTCCATATTATCAGGAACAATAACGCCAGATTCAATCATTTCATGGTAAAGGTCGTTACCCTCACGTGTACGCTCACCTACTCCGGCAAAAACAGAGAGGCCAGAATGAACTTTAGCGATGTTGTTGATCAATTCCATAATTAAAACAGTTTTACCAACACCAGCACCACCAAACAAACCAATTTTACCACCTTTTGTATAGGGTGCTAAAAGATCCACTACCTTAATACCTGTAACCAAAATTTCAGTCTCTGTAGACTGATCTTCAAATAAAGGTGCATCACCATGAATGGGCCGTGACGTTGTTGTTTTAACTGGACCAAGTTCATCTACTGGCTGGCCAGTTACGTTCATAATACGACCCAATGTGCCTGTACCAGTTGGAACAGTAATTTGGCCTGCTGTATCTGTTACCGTTTGACCTCGAACCAACCCTTCGGTCGCATCCATCGCAATTGTACGGACAGTATTTTCACCTAAATGCTGTGCAACCTCTAGTGTCAATTTTTGACCGTTGTTATCAGTTTCCAACGCATTCAGAATTTCTGGTAGTGCGTCTTCGAACTGCACGTCAACAACAGCACCAATAACTTGGACAATTTTGCCTACGTTTGTTTTTGCTTTCGCCATAATAGTTCTCCGGTTCCTTAAAGCGCTTCCGCGCCCGAGATAATCTCGATCAATTCATTTGTAATCGCAGCCTGACGTGAACGGTTATAAACTATTGTAAGTTTATCAATCATGTCACCTGCGTTGCGTGTAGCATTATCCATCGCTGACATACGTGCACCCTGCTCTGAAGCACCATTTTCAAGCAAGGCTGTAAAAACCTGTGTAGACAGAGCGCGTGGCAATAGATCAGCTAAAATTTCAGTTTCACTAGGTTCGTATTCATACAAAGGCACATCAGCGCCTTCTTCAGTTTCGAACTTGGCGGGAATTAACTGTAATTTTGTTGGAATTTGATTCATCACTGATTCAAACTTGTTATAGAAAATAGTAGCTACATCAAATTCCTCAGCATTAAACCGAGCAATAATGTCAGTTGCAATATCAGAGGCGTGGACATAGCCTAATTTTTTTACTTCTGACAAATCAACATGATTAATCATTTTATCACTCAGGTCGCGCTTTAATTGCTCACGCCCTTTTTTACCAACGGTTATAATTTTAACGGTTTTACCAGCATCTATCAATTCTTTAGCTCTGGCACGTGCCAATTTAGCAATAGAAGAGTTAAAGCCACCACACAGGCCACGTTCAGAGGTAGCAACCACTAATAAGTGAACCTGATCATCACCAGAACCTGCTAACAATTTTGGAGCATTATCAGCACTTGCTGATGCACCTGCCAAATTTGCCATTACTGCATTCATGCGGTCAGCATAGGGGCGTCCAGCTTCGGCCGCCTCTTGCGCACGGCGCAGCTTTGCAGCTGCAACCATTTGCATCGCCTTGGTGATCTTGCGCGTTGACTTAACGCTGTCGATCCGTGTTTTTAGGTCCTTGAGGTTTGGCATCTATCCAAACTCCTGTTCCATAAAAGGCTTCAGTTACGCAAAATCTTTAGAAAAAGATTCAACAACGGCTTTAATACGATCTTCGGCTTCGCCTTTGATCTTTGGATCATCAGTTTTGATCCATTCTAATACATCAGAGTGACTTGTCCGAGCAAAGTTCAATAAACCATCTTCGAATGCGCGAACTTGATTTACTTCGATTTTATCCATGTAACCTTTAGTACCCGCATAAATAACCAAAACTTGCTCTGCTGTTGTCAATGGTGAGTATTGTGGTTGCTTCAACAATTCGGTCAAACGCGCACCACGTGCAAGTAATTGCTGAGTGGAAGCGTCAAGGTCGGAACCAAATTGTGCAAACGCAGCCATTTCACGATACTGAGCAAGTTCTAGTTTAATAGAACCTGCAACTGACTTCATTGCATTTGTTTGTGCCGATGAACCAACACGAGAAACTGAAAGACCCGTATTAACCGCTGGGCGAATACCCTGATAAAACAATTCAGTTTCTAAAAAAATCTGACCATCAGTAATAGAAATCACATTAGTTGGAATAAACGCAGAAACATCGCCACCTTGTGTTTCGATCACAGGCAATGCTGTCAAAGAACCATTACCTGATTTGTCACCTAATTTTGCTGAACGTTCTAACAATCTGGAGTGCAAGTAGAAAACATCTCCCGGATAAGCTTCACGTCCCGGTGGGCGGCGAAGTAACAGTGACATTTGACGATAAGCGACAGCCTGTTTGGTCAAATCATCATACACCATAAGAGCGTGCATTCCATTGTCACGAAAGTATTCACCCATTGAAGTAGCACCATATGGTGCTAAAAATTGCATTGGGGCAGGATCAGAAGCAGTAGCAGCAACAACAATTGTATACTCCATTGCGCCTGTTTCCTCTAGCTTCTTGACTAGTTGAGCAACAGTCGAACGTTTTTGACCAATAGCAACATAAATACAAAATAACTTTTCTTTATCGTCTTTTGCTGCATCGTTATATGCTTTTTGATTTAGGATTGTATCCAAAGCTACTGCAGTTTTACCTGTTTGACGGTCACCAATAATCAACTCACGCTGACCACGCCCAATTGGAACCAATGCATCCACAGATTTCAATCCAGTTGCCATTGGCTCATGAACTGATTTACGTGGAATAATGCCTGGAGCTTTAACATCAGCCGTTGAACGTAATTTCGTTTTTATAGGCCCTTTGCCATCGATTGGGTTGCCTAAACCGTCTACAACTCGACCTAATAGCTCTGGACCAACTGGCACATCAACAATTGCGTTAGTACGCTTTACTGTATCGCCTTCTTTAATTGATTGGTCTGAACCAAATATAACAACACCAACGTTGTCTGCCTCTAAGTTAAGAGCCATTCCTCGGATACCACCGGGGAATTCAACCATCTCACCAGCTTGAACATTGTCCAAACCATGTACACGCGCAATACCGTCACCAACTGACAATACGCGGCCTACTTCGGCAACTTCAGCCTCTTGACCAAAATTCTTGATTTGGTCCTTGAGGATCGCAGAAATTTCTGCAGCTTGGATAGCCATTATCCGACCTCTTTCATTACATTTTGAAGATTTGAGAGTTTTGATTTAATCGAACTATCGATCATTTTAGAACCCACTTTAATAATCAAGCCACCGATTAAATTTTCATCCACGGTAGTTTTGATTTTCACATCCTTGCCTACAGACTTTTTTAAAGTCGCAGCCAATTCTTTTTCCTGTGCAGCTGTTAAATTCTGAGCTGTAGTAACTTCTGCAGTTATTTCACCCTTTTCATCAGCAATCTTGGCCCGAACAGCCTCGATTAACGCAGGCACCATGGGTAAACGACGCTTTTGAGCCATTAGACCTAAAGTGCTACTTACCATTAATGATAATTCCATTTTTTTTGCCAGCGCGGAAATAGCCCCAACTACGTCATCACGACTGTAAACGGGCGATTGGAAAAGATCACGCAAAGAATGATTCTGAACCAAAGCATCATCTATTACATCCAAATCTTTTTCCACTGAAGGCAGTGTATTAGCATCTTTTGCCAATTCAAATAGTGCCGTCGCATAACGCGCGGCAACACCTGATGATATCGAACTTGTGTCAGACACGTGTAACCTTTCGATATAGTTATGGGTAAATTACCCATTTTGATTGATTTTGGACAGTTTTTAAACACAAACCATCATAACTCGGCGCGTGATACCAAAGCACACGCTTCTATGCAACTGTCTTGGCATGACTTAAAAATATTGAAAATTCAATGTTTTCAATTAGATAGGCTAAACCCGCGACAATCTGCACTTTAATAACGGCATAAAACGAGCAATTATTTCTATTCAGTGTGGTCAAAATTAATTTTTAGTCCGAATCTTTACTACTTTTAATGCAGAATAAACGTCACAGTAATTTTAAAAAAATGTACTTTAAATAAATCATAAGCAAACAATTAAATACAAATTTGACGTTAGTATTTATTTTGTTAAAACTATTTTAATCGTATTGAAAGATTAACAATGAAATTGCTAGCTTATCTAACATATTTTATAATGCTTTCTAATATTACAAATGCACAAACAGTTATTCCACTGAATAATACACATGGATTTTATAATGCATACGTAATTCCCATAGATGACAGAGCACGTATCGACGTACAGTTAGTAGTCCTCTCCGGCACTTACGACGAAGATGGGATTTCTGGAATTGCACATTATACAGAACATTTAGCAGCACTATCGTCTGATACAAAGGTTTTACAAGAGCCTCGCCAACGAGATTTAAACGCTTTCACCTCTAAAGTTTCCACTGTTTATACAAATACAGGCAGCTCCAAAGAGATTGATCGAATTATGCTCTTAACAAGAGCCGTGTTAGAAACACCCAATTTGCCAATAGACTTTCAAAAAAGCGAAATCGACATTGTAAAACGTGAAATTCTTTATAAGGAACGCAATGCTCCAGTAAGATGGTTAAATAGGTTAGCGTTGCAAAAATTATATGGATCAAAATCTGGAAGAGCTGATAATCCTGTAGAGGATTTAAATAACATCACTATAGAAAAAGCAATGTCGTTTCATGCTAAACATTACACGCCATCAAATTCAATATTAATAATTTCAGGCGATATTACGCAATCATTAGCACAAGCAAAAGTTACAGAATACTTTGGTAACACTTTACAAACGAAACAAGTACCAGATTTATGGCTAACTCATCATCCAAAAGATGGGTTAAAAAGCAGAACCATAATTTCATCAACACGAATTTTAGATGATACTTTATCATATGCAAAATTTTTTAAATTTCCAGAACCACAAAATATATTAGGCATGCAAGCATCATTTTTTATTGCTTCAGACATTTATAATTCACATATCAACGATACACTGTACCTTGAAGGCTTTACCGCACAATCATTTTCCCAAAGTTCATACATAGCGATCAATGGTGACCTCGAGTATACTGCTACTTTAATTCCATTTGAAGGCGTGTCATTACAGCAAGCCTTAAATGCATTGGAAAATGCTATAGCAAAAATGCGAACAAAAAAGATCACTCAAAAAGAAATAAAGACTGCTCGTAGTAAAAATGTAGCTTATACAAGATCTTTATCTCAAAGTCCTCGTGCCTATTTAGATTTTTTCCAAAATTTAGGATCCGATGGCTTACCACCAACATCTCCAACAGAATTTGCCCAAATGATAGCTGAGGCGCCTGACACAGAAATTCTTCGCATAATTGAAGCATTTGCCTCAGATAGCCCATCTGCTGCAATTTTAGCAAATTCGGAGAACCCTAAATGAATTTTTTAGGAATATTTATTTACATATTTATTAGCGTTTTAAGCTTAATATTTATAGCACCAGCCAATGCACAAATAAAAGATGATGTGACGTATATTACTGAATTTACTACCCTTAATGAGAACATGGCAGCTGCATCTTTAATTTGGGCATTAAATGTAGATACAAATGACCAAAGCAGAGCATTGCAAGCTTTATTATCAGCAAAAATTAGTGGCCCCATGGGAGCTATTTCTGCTCGTAAATCTATCGACTTTAGAGTTATCAACAACATAGACTTAACTATTAATGCGACACCAAAACATTTAATCTTAACTGTAACATCCCCAAAAGAAAATTTTAAAGATGCAATTAAACACATCAATCAAATTTTAAGAAATACTGAAATAAATAAAAATTGGCTAAAACGTAAAAACCGTGCTTACGAAGAGATTTCATCTAGTCGACTGCGGACACCTGAATTACTAGAGACTGAATTAACAGACTATACACTTTTTAGTGGAAATAGCCCGCTACTAAATAAAAGTGCTCTTAAATCAGAGATATTACGTCGGCCGAATCAAATTATTTTTAATGCAAAAGATTACAATTTTAAAAATTTAGCTGATGTCTTGATGGATGGATTATTAAGTTATAATGCTACCCTCAATAATTTTCCTAAAAAATCTTATAGAAAATTACCTGCTGGCATTATTCACTCAAGCGATACAAATTCCAGTGAGACTTTAATTTTTATAGGAACCATCAAAGAATTTAAAACAGTCAGAGAACAAGCACAAACAAATATATTATATAAATACATGGGCTATGGGCCAGGATCCGAAATGTTTCGGATTATCCGCCAAGAAAAACGTGCATCATATGATCCTCGTTCACATTTTACACAAATAGGTGAAAAACTAGCCTTTACAGGCTTGTCAGCAACAGTTTCATCTAAAAATTGGCATGAAGCTTATGATTTAATTCTCAAAATTTATAATGATACACGAGCAGGAATGAATACTGAACAAGGATTGCAAGATTCACGCAATTCAATGATTAATGAGTTGGTAGGCAATTTACGTCGTAGGCCCGAATGGTTAGCACAAAGATATCTTGAATTGCATCCAGTCAAGCCTCCTGAACAAATTATAGATATCAAATTACTTAATGAAAGCTTTTCAGTATTACCATTAGAGCTCAACAACAAAGCAAATGAAATTCTGGAAAATCCATTGAAATTAATTTCAATTATTATTGGTGGAAAAATTAATCCAAAAATGGAAATACAGCATAACATATTCTGCAAATTGCCTCCAAATAAACGTTTAGATTACTGTTTGGATAAGCTTACATCAGGTTAAGGTTTATGGTGTGCTTCAAAACCTTTTATTGGATCACCTACCGGAGACTTTATACCCTTCAATACACCTCCTAGTGGATTTTTAACTGATGCACCAAGACCACTCTTAGGACGAGCATATATTTGCTTGGTTGCCTCAATAATAACAACACCTGAAGCTAAGGGGATCACACCTTTAGACCCAAATCCTTCTAAATATTTAGAAACACGCAGCCAGAACGGTTTATGGCTTGGGGGGAAAAACATCGCAGACATGTGCTGTTCAACTAAAAATTTATGGGCACGCAATTGAGCTTCTAACTGGCCAACGCTATATGGCTGCCCATAACCAAATGGCGTACTTTCACTCCTAGCCCATAGGCCAGTTCGGTTCGGAACTATTAGCAATACTCGCCCACCTGGCCCAAGAACCCGCCAAATTTCTTCTAATAAGCCACTTTGGTTTTCACAAGTTTCAAGACCATGTAAAACAACCATCTTATCTATTATACCAGCAGCCAAAGGCCAACTTATTTCTGGAGTTAAAACAGATCGATTCAACTGCCCTTCAGGCCAGGGCATAACGCCTTGCTGGCCAGGCATTAAACATATTACTCGCCTTGCAGACTTGAGAAATGGCCGCAACATAGGTGCAGCAAAGCCGTATCCCAGAACCGTCTGTCCTTTTGTATCACCAAATAGACGTTCAACATTATCGCGAAGGGCGCGCTGAACTATCCGCCCTAACTTGGTGCGATAATAAAATTTGCGCAAATCAATTACATCTAAATGCATTTTTACCTTATAATTTTAGTTTTGGGGTTCACCTTAAGATTAAACCTCTGTAATTATATATAACTCAACTAAACTTTTGGATCAATTACTATGGCCCTCTCTGTCATTACTATTCCTTGCCTATCGGACAACTACGCTTTTATATTAAGATGTACTGATACTGGCATCACAGCTGTAGTAGATGCTCCCGAGGCAACCCCAATATTAGCCGAACTAAAAAAACAACAGTGGGGTTTAAATTTAATTTTAATCACCCACCATCACTCTGACCATATTGCTGGAATTGATGAACTTAGAGCCGTCACAGGGGCAAAAGTTATCGGAGCAAATTTAGATAAGCACAGATTGCCATTTTTAAATACTGCGGTTGAGGAAGGGGATATAATTTCGGTAGGCAATTCAAATGCAGAGGTAATTAACACATCAGGACACACAATGGGACATATTTCATTTGTTTTTAACAATGACCATAAAGTCTTTAGTGGAGATAGCTTAATGGCATTAGGATGTGGTCGCATATTTGAAGGTACACCGGAAATAATGTGGGACACATTAAAAAAGTTTATAGCATTACCACATAACACAATGGTTTACTCAGGTCATGAATATACAGCTAATAATGCCAAATTTGCATTAAATATTGATCCAACAAACAAACTTTTAGTTGAACGTGCTCAAAATATTGAGACACTTCGAATAAAAGGTAAATCTACAATTCCTTCAATGCTAGAATTAGAAATGGCAACAAACCCATTTTTACGCTCTTCGACACCTTCATTTAAGGTATTATTTGGGATGAATAGCTCCAGCGATCTTGAAGTATTTACAAAAGTCCGCACTTTAAAAGATAACTTTAAATCATAATTTGGGCATAAAAGTAAAAAATAAAAAATAAAAAGCTCGTTTACCCTCTAAAAAACAAGTATTTTCAATTTAATCACAATAATTTTATATTTTGCCCTTGAAGGTTTCTGATTTTGAGAGAAATCTATAAGTAAGCGTTTTGTAAATATTTGAGACAACCTTTAAATCGAAGCGCCCCTGAAAGGTACTATAAAATGCCCACATTCTCGAGTAGTCTTGAAAACGCGATTCACGCATCGTTAGCTTATGCAACACAACGCAATCATGAACTTGCTACACTTGAGCATTTACTATTGGCATTATTAGATGAACCAAACGCAAGCCGCGTGATGCAAGCATGTTCTGTATCACTGGATGAACTACGTGCAAAGCTTACACATTTTTTAGAAAATGAACTAGATAGTTTGGTCACAAAGTTAGATGGAGTAGACGCAACCCCAACCACTGCTTTTCAACGAGTGATTCAAAGATCTGTTATACACGTTCAAAGTTCGAGCAAACAAGAGGTTACAGGTGCAAATGTGTTAGTAGCAATATTTGCTGAGCGTGAAAGCCATGCAGCATATTTTTTACAAGAACAAGAAATGACACGCTACGATGCAGTTAATTTTATTGCACATGGCGTAGCAAAAGACCCCAAGATGAATGAACCTCGAGAAGTCTCTGGATCAAGTGAGTTTGACGAACATGAAGAAGAGCCTAATGAAGTTCCAGAAACTGCATTATCCAAATATTGCGATGATTTAAACATTCGCGCAGCTGAAGGTAGCATTGATCCCTTGATTGGAAGGGATCATGAAGTAGAGCGCTGCATTCAAATTCTTTGCCGTCGGCGAAAGAATAACCCAATTTTAGTTGGTGATCCTGGTGTTGGTAAAACAGCAATAGCAGAGGGATTAGCTGTAAAAATTATTTCAGGTGAAACGCCAGAAATCTTATCAGAAACAATCATATATTCTTTAGATATGGGTTCATTATTAGCGGGCACAAAATATCGTGGTGACTTTGAAGAACGCTTAAAAGCCGTAATGACGGAACTAGAGGAACATCCAGATGCAGTATTGTTTATTGATGAAATTCACACAGTTATTGGAGCAGGAGCTACTTCTGGAGGCGCCATGGATGCATCAAACTTATTAAAGCCTGCCCTTCAAGGGGGTAAATTAAGGTGCATGGGCTCTACTACATACAAAGAATATCGACAACATTTTGAAAAAGATCGCGCATTGGCGCGTCGCTTCCAAAAAGTAGACGTTAAAGAACCCACTATTGAAGATACAATAAACATACTAAAAGGATTAAAATCACGTTTTGAAGAGCATCATGACGTCAAATATTCATTTGATGCTATTAAGACTGCCGTTGAGTTATCTGCACGTTATATTCATGACAGAAAATTACCTGATAAAGCAATTGATGTTATTGATGAGGCTGGTGCATCTCAACGCTTAGTTGTTGCCTCTAAAAGGCGTAAATCTCTAGGAGTTAAAGAGATAGAAGACGTGATTGCAAAATTGGCACGAATTCCCGCAAAAAATATATCACGCGGTGATGCTGAATTACTTCAGGAGCTGGAGACATCGTTAAAACGAGTTGTATTTGGTCAAGATCCAGCAATCAATGCACTAGCATCAGCCATTAAGTTAGCGCGTGCTGGGTTACGTGAGCCTGAAAAACCTATTGGTAACTATTTGTTTGCTGGACCAACTGGTGTTGGTAAAACTGAAGTCGCGAAGCAATTGGCAGATACTCTAGGCGTTGAGTTAATCCGTTTTGATATGTCTGAGTATATGGAAAAACATGCAATAAGCCGTTTAATTGGTGCTCCTCCTGGATATGTGGGCTTTGATCAAGGTGGTTTATTGACTGATGGCATTGATCAAAATCCACATTGTGTTTTGTTGCTAGATGAAATTGAAAAAGCCCATCCTGATGTATTCAATATTCTGTTGCAAGTTATGGATCATGGAAAATTAACTGACCATAATGGCCGAACATCAGATTTTAGAAATGTAATTTTGATTATGACATCAAATGCAGGCGCATCTGAACAAGCTAAAGAAGCAATTGGTTTCGGGCGTGATCGCCGTGAAGGAGAAGACACTGCTGCGATAGAGAAAATATTCTCACCTGAATTTCGCAATCGTTTAGATGCAACAATTAGCTTCGCTCCCCTTTCAAAAGAAGTAATAATCAAAGTTGTTGATAAATTTGTTCTTCAATTAGAAGCACAACTTATGGATCGTAATGTAACTTTTGAATTATCTTCTGACGCAGCAGCTTGGTTGGCCGAAAAAGGATATGATGACAAGATGGGTGCACGACCATTGGCACGAGTTATTCAGGAACATTTAAAGAAACCCCTCGCTGAAGAGCTACTATTTGGCAAGCTATCAAAAGGTGGGTTAGTTAAAGTACACCTGAAAAATGACAAACTTGATTTGGAAATCATATTCCCAGAAGCACGTCAAATCACCAAAAAGAAACCACCACTTTTAACCGCCAAGTAAATTAAATTAAAATATTCACTATAAATTATTGTTTTTTAACGTTCAGTAAATTTTAGTTCAATTCGGCGGTTAGTTTTGTATGCTTCTGGAGTTTTTCTATCGTCGATTGGTTGAAACTCTCCAAAGCCATTTGCGGCTAAACGATTTGCTGGAATATTGAGGTCATTAATTAAATATCGGACAACTGATAACGCACGGGCTTGGCTAAGCTCCCAGTTATCCGAAAAATTAATGCCATTCGTAATTGGAATACTGTCTGTATGACCATCCACACGTAGTATCCAATCTATACCAGATGGAATTTCATCTGCTATTTGATTGATAATAACTGCGACCTTACGAATTTCTCTTTTACCACGTTGCCCTAAATCTGCTGAGCCTATTTGAAACAAAACTTCAGAGGAAAATACAAAGCGGTCACCAACGATGCGAACTCCCTCTTGACCCTCCATCACCTCACGCAATCTTCCAAAAAACTCAGAGCGAAACTTTTTTAAATCTATTGCCTCAGCTGCTAGACGTTCTCGTTCTTTGATTTCTAAATCCGCTAGTTTTTTTTGTTCTGCGGCAAGCTTTTTTTGCTCTGTCGCGACTTTCGTTTGTTCAATCGCAACTTTTCTTTGTTCAGCAGCTACCCGTGCCAATGCAGCGTTTAAATTAGTACCGAGCATTTTTAATTGGATTTTACTTTTAGCATCTGCATCATTTGATCTATCTAATAAGCTCTGCAATTGATTAAGCTGATTACGTAATTCTTCCGTTTGTGCATTTAATAATGCAAGCTTTCGTTGACTATTGGCAGAAAGCGTTTTCTCTTTGTTTAACAATTCATTTGCTTGAGAAACTAAAACCGCTTGAAGCTCCGCCTCACTCAAACTTTTATTGTAATCAATTTCTATTGATTTACGTGCTGAATTGGCAGCAGCAAGTAAAGTTAAAGTTTCTTCTGCTTTTTTACGTTGAGCTTCTAATGACAATGTCATGGCAGATAATTCAGTATCAGCATTTTGCAGCCGATCTCTTAAAATTTTAGCAGCAGCTATTTCGACTAAACGCGACTTTTCAGCTTGGGACAATGCCTGGCTAGTTACATCTATTTGAGTAGCTTGTAATTCACCTTTGTTTTGCAAATCTAATATTAGTGCTTCTAATGCTTCACGTTTTGCTGCTGAAAGGCGTGCATTTTCCTCTTTTTCATTGATTTCATTTCGAGCTCTAGCAAGAGCCAACTCAACAGCCTTTTTTTGACTTAATACTTTTACATTTTCACCCTCAAGCTGAAATTTATCTAATAATAAGCCCGCAATCTGAGTTTCAAAATTACTTATCTTTTTTATCTGTTTATTAGATTGATCTGTCATCGTAGCAATGGTCGATAACTGTAATAGAATTTCACCTTTTGCATTTTCTAATGATTGTTGCGTTTTACCTAAATTATTCTCTAAGCTGTCAACACGAGATTGCTCCAATCCCAATGCGTCTGCTAAATCTATTAATTGCGCTGAAAGGTTATCCAACTCACGCCCCTGGCCAGTAATAGTTTCGCGTAAAGCAAATTGAACAATCATAAAAATCGACAAAACAAAAAATAAAATTAATAGCAATGCAGTCATCGCATCAACAAATCCTGGCCAAATACTAGCTTCAAATCTTGAACCTGATCGTTTTAACGCCATAAACTAAGTCTTCGCCAGGTTATTGATTGCCGCAGTAAGTGCACTTAAGTCATTTCGTAATTCTTGCCCTGATTCTTGACGCCCATCTGCCATTTCTTCTAAAATTCTTAATAATTGGGTATCCATGTTACGCAAACGCATTCGTGTTTCGGCATCCAAAATACCTTCACCTTCTTGTTGCATACGCATAACCGCTTCAACTAAGCTTTGCTGGCCATGAGCTATGGATTGAAACGCTGCATTGTTAACGTCATGTAAAGACGCTGTGTGTTGAACCATATGTTCTATAGAAACGGCTAATTGATCCATACGCCCAGCAGTCTGTGCAAACAAACTTGTCATATTTTCCATATTTGAATTGGCATGTTGAAACAAGCCTGCTCCAGCTAAATCTCCACCACCATCACCTCCAATAGTTATCTTGGTAATAGACGATAACCATTCTTCTAATTCACGGTAAAAGCGATTCTGTCCACGCCCAGCGAACAAATCCAATATCCCAACCACTAAAGAACCAGCCAGGCCTAACAAGGAAGAACCAAATGCAGTTCCCATCCCACCTAATTGAGCCTCAAGACCTGCCATTAGATTAGCAAAAACATCCATGCCCGTTGAACCCTCTTGAGGAGCAAGCGAGCGAATAGTATCAACAACAGCGGGAACAGTTGTAGCGAGCCCATAAAACGTACCTAATAAACCAAGAAAAATTAGTAGATTAATAATATATCGAGTAATTTCACGTCCTTCATCTAGGCGCATTGCAGAACTGTCCAAAATTGAGCGTGTAGACGTAGAAGTTAGCGCATGGCGGGCTCCAGAATCCGATAGCATCGCAGCTAAACTCGCCATCAAACCTGGTGGTTTTATTAAGTCATGCCCAACGCGGTCAATAACAAAACCTTCGATCCAACTAACAGACTTTACCAGTGAAACTACTTGCCCAAAGCAAGAAACTAAACCACCTAAAAATACTAAAAATATGAAACCATTTAAATATGGTGAAGCTTCGAATATGGGTGAAACAGCAGGATAGGCAAAATAGCCTCCTACGAAAACAGCAATAACAATCAGAAGCATTGTAATGATCTGATTCACCGGTTGAGTAAATTGATTTTGAAAACCTATATCTTGCTGTGTCACTTGTGAGCCTCTTCTGGGTCATTATAATTAATTACTAACGCGTTGAGACTTTTATTCCAATTGTTAACTTACATAATTAGTCATATTTATATGAAAATTCATAGATTTAAGTGCTGAAAATTCATTTTGACATCGTTTCTCTTAAAAAAACTATTATCAAATAACCTTAAGAAACTATAGATTTCAAGATTAGTAATGCAACTTTAAAAAATTCTAAATTGAAATCAAATTCGAGAGAGTGTTTTATTCGATAGTTCTTCTAATTCTGGATCTTCAATCTCAAGATCACGCAGGCACTTTGTAACATTAAACAAATAATCTGCATTGGGCCCAAAAGTTCCAACTGCTGAACTAATGATATCCGCTTGTACTTCTATACTTAGGTCTTTTGCATATTGATCATGATTACGGTTAATCACATAAGTATAAGCACTCACTAAACGGCCTGAGTTTAATTCTATATCAATTTTAACCTCTAAGTAGGCATCAGAAATCAATTCTCTTTTACGTAAATAAGTTAAAACATTATCAGCATTGTCCTCATCAACATTAAACGCCACACCATCACAATAAGATCCTGGTTCATTATCTAATGCTAATACCAAACCCATATGTTCAGGTGTCCCACGGTAATGTATGGACCACATACAAAAAGAACGTTTATAATCTTTTAAGCGTGCAATTTCAGAATAACAGAATTCAAATCCCGGCTGCCAAACTAATGACCCATATCCAAATATCCAAATATTTTTTGCGCTCATGCTTTTAGCCTTTAGTATTGGCATTGAATATAGAAGTGCTTACATCAGAATGAAAAGGTAAAAATATATGCGTCTACTTGTACTAATTATCCTAACTGCCGCATTTGGTTGGAGCACATTTTGGTTCACAGGAAAAACTATTCGAGAAACAGAATTAAAAAATTGGTTTACGGAACGCAATGAAGCTGGTTGGATTGTTGAAAACACTTTGTCATTACGTGGTTTCCCAAATAGGTTCGATGCAATAATTAAAGATATTAAATTAAAAAATCCTAGAACAGGTTGGGCATGGTCTACAGACCGTTTGGAAATTCTTCAATTATCATATCAACCAAATCATTTCATAGTTTTATGGCCTAAAAATCAACAAATTGATACTCCTAGTCAAAAACTTTTAGTCAATAGTGACGAGTTGCGAGGCTCTGTTATCTTTAAGCCTAATAGCGAGCATTTATTGAAACGTGCAACAATATCAGCAGAAAGCTTAACGCTGAGTAGTAACAAAAATTGGGATATTACATTTAAAAGTTTAGTTTTAGCCCTCCGAAAATCGGGTAAAGGTGATAATCTTTATGATTTTGGTTTAGATACTAAAGGCTTTTACCTGCCTCAAAGTTTCATGAATAAAATTGATAGTGAAGAAAGTATGCCCAAATACTTTAAGTCATTACACCTGGACACAAATATACAATTTTCCAAAGTTCTTAATCAAAAATCTTTTAAAAAAGGTACTACAATTCTTCAAAACTTAAAGATTAATGATGCACATTTTGAGTGGGGAACGTTAAATGTTCGTGCAGCAGGTGGAATGCGCCTAGATATGGACGGATATCCGACTGGAAAGCTGACAATTAGAATAAAAAATTGGGAGAAAGCTTTGGATTTATTAATAGAAAATAACTCTTTAGATCAAAGTATAAAAAGCACAGTCCGCTCAGCATTTAAAATATTTTCAGCGCTATCAGGAAGCAAACAAGAATTAGATATTCCATTGCAATTTTCTGATCGAAAGATATTTCTTGGTTTCATCCCTATTGGAGATGCACCGCGAATAAAATTACCTTAAGTTCAATTTCTTCATATTAAAATTTAGATTTCATTTGAATTAGTTTAAGAAAATGAATTATCAGAATGATATTTATTGTTCATCACTTCCATCACCGCGACCAAAATTTGCAGCATCTGTATCTTGACCGGCATCAATGATCCCACGCCGAATAGCTCGTGTTCGGCTGAAATAATCAAACAATTGATCACCATCTCCTCTACGAATAGCACGCTGTAAGTCAAAGAGCTCTTCTGTAAATCGTCCTAGAATCTCTAGTGTAGCCTCTTTATTATTTAAAAATACATCTCGCCACATGGTTGGATCACTTGCAGCTATCCGAGTAAAATCGCGGAAACCCGCCGCTGAAAAGTTAATTACTTCTTTATCAGTAACGCGGCCCAGATCGTCAGCAACCCCCACCATAGTATAGGCTATTAAATGTGGAGCGTGACTCGTAACAGCTAAAACTAAATCATGATGCTCTGCATCCATGAATTCAACATTAGCTCCTAAAGCTTCCCAATATTTTTGAAGTTTTTCACAAGCCGATTTTTCCACATCAACTGCAGGCGTTAAAATACACCATCTATTTTTAAACAAGTCAGCAAAGCCAGATGCCGGCCCTGAATGTTCAGTTCCCGCTAATGGGTGCCCTGGAACAAAGTATACACCATCTGGAATATGTGGAGAAATCATTTCAATTACAGATTGTTTCACAGAACCTACGTCAGTAATTGTTGCACCTAGTTTTAACCTAGGACCTATTTCTTTTGCAACTTCAGACATTGCACCAACGGGTACACATAAAACAATCAGATCTGCATCTTCAATAGCGGATACAATATTATCAACGGCAGCATCAACGAAACCTAACGCTAATGATGCGTCACGGGTTTTTTTTGTCTTGGAATATCCAATTACTTTACCTGCAATTCCTTCACGTTTCATGCCATGTCCCATAGAAGACGCAATCAAACCCAATCCAATCAAGGCTACTTTGTTATAAATAATAGTCACGCTTGATCCTCTTTAAACATTTTTAACACTGTAATAACTCGAGAACAGTCACCACCTTTACCAACAGTAATACGTAAACAATTATGTAAATTATACCCTTTTACCTGCCTAACAATTAAACCATTTTCTGCGAGTACATCATTCACTGCGTCTGCTTCCTCTTCATTAGCAAAGCGAGCCAATACAAAGTTGGCATATGTGTCATCACATTCAAACCCTAACTTACGTAATTCATTCATTAAAAAGTCAGCCCATTTGGCATTATCAGCCAAACAGTAACTTATATATCCTTCATCTAAAACTGCAGCAGACGCTGCAGCTAAAGCGGCTCGATTAATATTAAACGGGCCACGTAATCGTGTTAATATGTCAATCACTTCAACCGAGGCATACCCCCAACCAATACGCAAACCACCAAGGCCATAAACTTTAGAAAAAGTCCTAGTCATTACTACGTTCTTTCGGCTTTCGACTAGAGAAGCCCCACCATCGTAACCATCAACATATTCTGCATATGCTCCATCCAAAACTAAGATAGTGCTTTGGGGAATTCCATCAGCTAATCGTTCTATCTCTGACAATGAAACAAAAGTTCCAGTGGGGTTATTGGGATTTGCAACAAAAATTAGTTTAGTATTTTCAGTACATCCTGAGATTAAAGCATCAACATTAGTAACACGTTCATCTTCAAGTACCTCAACTGGAGTAGCTCCTGCACCAAGTGCACATATTCGGTACATGCCGAAACCATGTTCTGTAAATAATACTTCATCGCCTTCACCTGCAAAGGCTTGACATAAAAATGTAATAATTTCATCTGATCCATTACCACATAAAATTTGATCAGCTTTCAAACCATATGTATCGGCAATGGCTTTACGCAAGTCTGAGTGATCAGATGATGGGTATACAGCCAAAAAATCCGATTGATCACGATACGCTTCTCGCGCAGCTGGACTTGGTCCCAAAGGATTTTCATTAGAACTCAATTTAACTACATTAGTGGCACCTTTGGCATAAGCTTTGCCACCGACATATAGCTCAATGTCCATAATCCCTGGCTTTGGAGTAATAGTTTTCTTCATTGTAGCATCTCTGTTAATTTCTAAGTTACTCTTACATTTGCATGGCGACTATTTCTAGCCTTGCCAAGTTAATAAAATGTTTGTGGGTCAATATCGATACTAATATGTATATCTCGAGGAATTTGAACAGAATCTCGCCACTGCGCCAGTGCACCTTGTATTGTAACCTCTTTCGGTGCCTTAACCAATATTCGCACCCGGTGATTATCTCGCACTCGCGCAATTGGTGCTGGTGCCGGGCCGTATATTTCGGCACCAATAGCATCCAACATAGGTGCGTTTCGCACCATATGGTTTGCTAAATTAAACACTTGAGTAATATCTGGTCCTTTTAAAACTATACCAGCTAATCGTCCAAACGGTGGCATGCCAGCCGCAAGCCGTTGATTGGCTTCAGCTTGCCAAAACTCTTCTTCATCACCATTGAGAATGGCTTTAATAACTGGATGATCTGGCTGATGCGTCTGCAAATATGCAATTCCTTTTTTATCAGAGCGGCCAGCGCGACCAGCAACTTGGCGCATTAGTTGAAATGTACGCTCAGCAGCCCGCAGATCACCTCCCATTAACGCTAAGTCAGAATCAATCACACCAACCAGTGTAAGTAATGGAAAATTATGGCCCTTAGCCACCAATTGAGTTCCAATAATAATATCTGCTTCACCAGCTGCAATCGCTGAAATTCTCTGCTTTAACGCCTTAGCTGACATAAGCATATCAGACGATAATACTGAAATTTTTGCATCTGGAAAGCGCTTTTCAGCTTCTTCGGCTAAACGTTCTACTCCTGGGCCAACAGCAGACAAAGATCCCACTTCTTTGCAAGAAGGGCATTCCTCTGGCATTTTCTTAGTTTCACCACATTGATGACACATTAAATGGCCTTGGAAGCGATGCTCAACCATTCTAGCATCGCAGTGGTCACAGCCAATTTGCTCTCCACATTTACGACAAACTGTAATTGGAGCATACCCTCGTCTATTTAAAAATAATAAAGACTGTTCACTTCGTTCAAGCCTAACATCGATTTCACGTCCAAGGTCTGAAGAAATCCATGAATTTGTTCCCATTAATTGCTCTCGCATATCAATAGTTGCCATGTCAGGCATTAATGCAGCACCAAAGCGTTCAGTAAGGTCAATACGATTATACTTACCTGCCTGAGCATTAGCCCATGTCTCAAGTGATGGCGTAGCAGAAGCTAAAACTACGGATCCACCACTTATGGAGGCTCTCATAACTGCCATGTCTCGCGCAGAGTACAATACGCCATCTTCTTGTTTGTAAGATGTATCGTGTTCTTCATCGACGACAATCAAACCTAGATTGTCAAATGGGAGAAATAACGATGATCGTGCACCAATAACAATCTGCGCCTGCCCAGCGCCAACCATACGCCAACAACGACGCTTTTCAGTCATAGTAACTCCCGAATGCCATTGTGCAGGCTGCTTTCCAAACCGCTTTTCAACTCGATCTAGAAATTCTACCGTAAGAGCTATTTCTGGGATTAAAACTAAAGCCTGCCTGCCCTGTGACAAACACTCTGCAACAGCTTCCAGATAAACTTCTGTTTTACCAGACCCAGTTACACCACGTAAAAGAGTAGTATTGTAAGACTGCATTGCAACAAAAGAGCGTAACTTTTTACTGGCGGTCATTTGTGCAGATGTTAATTTTTTAGAAGGATAAAATGGATCTAAATTTGGATATGGAGTATCCCGTGGTGTTTCCAATTCTATGATTGCATTTTGTGCAACCAATCCCTTGATGACAGACAGGCTAACACCAGCCTCTTCTTTCAACTCATGTGCTGTAAAACGCATATCAGTAGTATTTTTTAAAGTAGCTAATACTTTTTCACGCGCTGGTGTCATACGATCAATTATAGCATCTCCCAAAGCATAGACTTTACGCATACTTGGCGGATCACCTAGGCCTGGCGCACGAGTTGCTAAACGAAGCATCGCGTTTAATGAAGTTAATGTATAGCGCCCAACTCGGGTCAAAAATTCTTGCATTTCAGGATGCATGGGAGCAATCTCTAAAATATTTGAAATACTACGTATTTTTTTGGGATCATATCCACCTTGCCCTGGGCCCCATACCACACCAATGACTTTACGTGGACCGAGTGGAACTTCGACAAATGAACCTTGTATCAAACCACCAAAAGGAACTTTATAATCAAGGAAGCGATTGATGGGTTGCGTTGTTAAGACTGAGACCAGTTCATTATGTACAAAGCTTTTAATTATACCCTGTTTTTGCTGATCACTCAATTTCTTGTTTCCTCAATGACTCAAATTAGTTAATATATAATAGGAATACTATGCAACATGAACCTATAGGAAACACAATGGAATTTTTGCTTATAGCCATTGATAGTAAAATTTATAAATTTTTACTATTAGCCTGCACTCTCTAAAAATTTTTACTAATAATAGTTTTTTCTGATCAAACTAAGTTTTAAACATTTAATAATAACTTAAACTAAATTGAATTAATAAATTTTATAGGGACAAAATATGTCTGAAAAAGATCAAATCGGCGATATCCGGAAAAAAATATTACAAGATCCCAAAGCATTGTTAGACGATCGGGAGGTAATGCGCGCATTAATTGCGGCAGGTGATACTGACATACCTGCCAATATTATTGATTTAAAAACTGTAGTTTTAAAACGATTAGAAGGTCGCGTAGAAGAAATGGAAGGGCAAAATAGCACTATTATTTCTGCTGCATATAAAAATATTGCTACAACATTTAAAGTACACTCAGCAATATTAGAGGCATTAGAACCTAAGGTATTTCCAGATTTCCTTGATTTTTTAAGATCCAAATGGGCAGTCACATTAAATATAGATGTTGCACGCTTATGCCTAGAAGCCCCATCGATTCCACTAGATGATATGCCCGCGTTACAACGCGAATTTGGCCCAAGTGTAGTTTTTCTTCAAGAAGGTGAGATTAATCATTATGTCACATTAGGCAAAGACAGTGAACCACGCCCAGTTACACTGCGTCAAATTCGTAAAGGTTCAGCAAATATTTATGGTAACATAGCACCCAAATTACGTTCAGAAGCGTTAATGAAACTTGATTTAGGCACTGGTAACAGTCCAGGACTACTTCTTTTAGGATCTAAAAATCCTGATCAGTTTTTACCCAAAATGGGTGCTGACTTACTCATCTTTTATGGGTCAGTTTTTGAAAAAATTATGCAGCGATGGTTATTTAATGACTAATCTATCAGGCGGCTTTGATCTACTAGAACGTTGGCTGGCAGGGTTATCTGCTATTGGAGGCATGGCCGAAAAAACAATTGATGCATATCGCCATGATGTAACTAACTATCTACATTTTATGTCAGAGCACTTAGGTGCAAGATCCTCTAAAACAATGTTAGCCAAAGTTGATATTAAAGATATGCGTTCATGGATGGCCCACTCGCGACGTTCAGGATTATCACCACGATCTTTAGCACGTGCATTATCAGCAATAAAAACTTTTTATCGTTGGCTCGGTGAAACGCAGAATATTCCTACAACTGCGGTACTTGCAACGCGCAGTCCAAAATTTGAAACGCCCCTGCCACGTCCCGTAAGTAAATCAGCAGCTGTTAATTTAATTCACCAAATTGATCTACAGTCTACAGATACGTGGATAAATGCTCGTAATGTTGCAGTTGTAACATTACTTTATGGTTGTGGTTTACGTATATCGGAAGCTCTATCGCTAAGATTTAAAGATACTCCATTATCCGAAGTTTTAAAAATTACAGGTAAAGGCGGTAAAGAGAGAATTATTCCAATTTTACCAACAGCTCAATTAGCTGTCAGTAATTATCTACATAGCTGTCCTTATCCATTTACACCAAATAATTTTATATTTCGGGGTGCTAGGGGTGGACCTTTAAATCAACGCATAATACAAAAAGTTATGGAACAGGCTCGGATGCAGTTGGGCTTACCATCAACAGCATCTCCACATTCAATGCGCCATTCATTTGCCACCCACCTCCTAGAGGCAGGTGGAGACCTACGTACGATACAAGAATTACTTGGCCACGCATCACTGTCCTCTACTCAAGCCTATACGGCGGTAGATCAGGCGCGATTGATGGAGGTTTATAAGAAAGCTCACCCCAAAGCATAATTGAATCAAGTGGTTGAGTTTTTTTTAAATTTATATATTAAAATATTATGACATTACATATAAAAGCTCTTGCCGTTCACTACCTCACCGCAACTGGTGCGGTTTTTGCAATGCTTGCGATGCTTGCAGCCGTTGATGCTAGATGGGACATGATGTTCTTGTGGTTAGTAATAGCATTTTTTGTTGATGGCATAGATGGCCCATTAGCACGCCATTATGACGTGAAAAAAAATGCAACCGAATACGATGGGGTCCTGTTAGACTTAATTATTGACTACCTTACATATGTATTTATCCCAGCCTATGCACTGTTCAAGTCTGGACTGCTAAATGGCTGGACCGGTTGGGTTACAATAATAATAATCACTTTTACATCTGCATTATATTTTGCCGATACTAGAATGAAAACAAAAGATAATTCTTTTTCTGGCTTCCCAGGATGTTGGAATATGTTTGCAGTTGTAATTTTTGCAACCCATCCAAATTTTTATATCATTTTAGCTTTCGTAATAATTCTGGCTGCATCGATGTTCACACCGCTTAAATTCATTCACCCTGTACGCACAAAACGATGGCGTTTGATAAGCTTACCTGTTGCATTAATTTGGACAGCACTAGCTGGTATTTGTGCTTGGACTAATTTTCAGGCAGGACCCATTATCACCAGCGCACTTGCTGTAACTTCAATTTATTTGCTAGCTGCTGGTATTTTGCAACAGATTTTTCCATCTAAAAGCGCGTAATCAAAATACCTATAACAATAACAACAGAAGCTATAATTTTCCCCTTGTCTGCTTTTTCTTTGAAAAATAGAACGCCTATTAATACAGCAAACATAACCGAAGTTTCGCGTAGCGCTGAAACTATTGCAATTGGCGCTATGGTCATTGCCCAAACAGCAATCCAGTAAGCCAACACCGAAGCAGTACCAGCAGCCATTCCTAGTACCCAAACTGATATTTTTCGAGGAAATACGCTAGGGCCACGTCGGATCATACCCCATAATATAAACATAATAGCATCAAGAAAAAATAACCATCCAATATAGGATGAAGCATTACCAGCTGCACGAGCTCCAAGCCCATCTGCTATAGAATAGCCCGCTGTGCCAACTGCCGAAGCCAAGGCATAAGGTAATAACGTTACTGTTTCACCATGGGAAAATACACCACGCGCTAAAATTAGAATACCTATACCTATTGCAATTACACCTAGTATTTCCATAGAACTGATGGCGTCTAAAATAAATAAAGTGCTAATGATCAGGACCAGTACTGGGGCTGTACCTCTGGCAATAGGATATACTCGGCTAAGATCACCGCGTTCATATGCACTTATAAGAAATAACTTATACCACAAATGAAAAGCAACCGATGCTACCAGCCATGGCCATGCTGCAATTTCTGGCAAGGGAAATACTATTATTATAGCTAAACCAATTACACCGTGCGCAACTGATAGTAAAACCATGCCTTGGAATTTATCGTCACCAAACTTAATAATTGCATTCCAAGATGCATGCAATATTGCAGCTAACAAAACTGCTGTTAAAACTCCAACAGTCATATCAACACCCCAATTTCAATTCTATAATCAACATTAAGGTATTGTTAACTTTCAAACTAATGCGTCACTACAGCGTTTACAGCAGCCCTCATGTTTTTGCATTCCAACCTCTGTTGTTGATTTCCAACAGCGGAGGCACTTATCTCCATCCGCTTTCATAAACAATACTTCGATACCTGGAACATCATCTAATTTAAATCCTTGTGATGCAGGTGCACCACTAATTAAATTTATGTCTGATGTGATGCAGATATCTGCAAAATCAACGGTCTCAGCTAATTTTTTTACATCATCTGACAAATTGAAATGAACACTAGGAGCTGCCTCTAATGAAGAGCCAATATTTTTCGCTGTTCGCTCAACCTCTATTGCTCCAGTAACAACGCGCCGTACGCTGCGGAGAACTTCCCATTTAGCTGCTAATTCAGGATTTAACCATGTAGTAGGTGTTTCAGGAATATCCACTAAATGCACTGATGCATCAGCATCAGAATGGCGCTGAAGCCATACATCTTCCATGGTAAAGCATAACATTGGAGCTAGCCATGTAGTGAGACGCTGAAATATTATTTCCAAGACTGTACGTGCGGACTTACGGCGATTTCCATTTCTATCATCACAGTAAAGTGCGTCCTTGCGGACATCAAAATAGAAACTAGATAAGTCAATTGTTGCAAATTGGAATATCTGGCTAAATACTCCTTGAAAGTCATAATTAGCATAACCATCACGTACAATTATATCAAGCTCTGCTAATCGATGCAAAACCCATTGTTCTAATTCTGGCATATCAGCAGGCGCAACTTTTTCTGCATCTGTAAAATCGTTTAGGTTTCCTAAAATAAATCTCATAGTGTTACGCAATCTACGATAACTGTCAGCAACACCTTTTAATATTTCAGGACCAATGCGAAGGTCAGCAGTATAATCAGCCTGGGCAACCCAAAGACGTAAAATATCTGCTCCGTATTGTTTGATCACCTGTTCAGGAGCGATGGTATTACCCACGGATTTAGACATTTTCATGCCTTTTTCATCTAATGTGAAGCCATGCGTTAAAACGCCCCTGTAAGGCGCCCGTCCATTGGTTCCGCAGGATTGTAATAGAGAAGAGTGGAACCAACCACGATGCTGGTCAGTACCTTCTAGGTAAAGATCTGCTATGCCATCATCCGCGCCATCAGCACGATCACGCATAACAAAAGCATGAGTTGATCCACTATCAAACCACACATCTAAGACATCGTAAACTTGATCCCATTCATCAGGATTGTAATCCTCACCTAAGAAACGTTCTTTTGCACCATCTAGAAACCAGCAATCTGCGCTTTCTATTTCAAAGGCAGAAACTATACGTGCGTTAACTTCAGAATCACATAAAATAAAATCAGGATCTGTTGGAAGGGCACCTTTTTTTGTAAAGCAGGTTAGTGGTACGCCCCATGCCCGCTGGCGCGACATCACCCAATCTGGACGCGCCTCAATCATAGAATGCAAACGGTTTCGACCAGTTTGAGGTGTCCACTTTACATTATCAATTTCGGTTAGTGCACGTTTTCGAATAGTTTTTCCATGCGTATTATTCCCACCAATTTCCTTATCTATTGCAGTAAACCATTGTGGTGTGTTTCTAAAAATAATGGGCGCTTTTGATCTCCAAGAATGAGGATAACTATGCTCAACACGCCCACGTGCAATTATACTACCAGCTTCAACTAACTTAGCGATAACTGCATTGTTAGCTTTTCCTTCTTTACCCTTACGGTCAAATACTTCCAGCCCTGCAAAAAATGGGACATGGGGTAAAAATTCTGATGTTTCACCAACGTTATGTGTCATTCGATCTAACCAATTGCGCTTTACAAAACATTCATAATCATCCGCACCATGACTAGGTGCAGTATGAACAAACCCAGTTCCAGCTTCGTCAGTAACATGATCGCCATCAATCATAGGAACATCATAAGACCAATACTTATCCATTTCTGATAAAGGATGGAAACATATAGCATTGCTTAAATCAGAGGTAGTTACATCGCATATTCGTGTAAATTTAATCACACGCGATTTAGTTAAAGTATCTTCTGCTAAAACATCAGCAAAAATGTATTGTTCCCCAGGTGTTGTCCAGCTTTCAGCCTCGGTCTCTTTTACTTCATATAGTCCATAAGAAATCTTAGGATTAAAGGCGACCGCCTTGTTAGAGGGAATTGTCCAGGGTGTTGTTGTCCAGATTACTACACGCGCATTTTTTATAATATCTGGTGCAGATTTAAATTTAAAGGGTATCCAAATAGTATGTGATTTATGGCTATGGTATTCAATTTCAGCTTCAGCCAACGCAGTTTTTTCAACAGGAGACCACATTACAGGCTTTGAACCCTGATATAGCGCTCCGTTCATTGCAAATTTCATGAATTCGTCTGCAATCACAGCTTCAGCATGATAGTTCATAGTTAAATATGGGTCATCCCATTTACCTGTGATCCCTAAGCGTTTGAACTCATCGCGTTGAACATCAACCCATCCTTCAGCAAATTTACGGCATTCTTGGCGTAATTCTACGACGGGAACGTCGTCTTTATTCTTACCTTTTTTTCGGTATTGTTCCTCAATTTTCCATTCGATTGGCAAACCATGACAATCCCAACCTGGGATGTAGCGTGCGTCTTTTCCCATCATTTGCTGAGAGCGTACAACCATATCTTTTAATATCTTATTTAGTGCATGACCAATATGTAAATGCCCGTTAGCGTACGGCGGGCCATCGTGCAAAACAAAAGGCTCACGCCCTGTTTTTTCTCGAAGGCGATCATATATACCAATTTCAGCCCATCGCTCCAACCAGACAGGTTCACGGCTTGGAAGGCCCGCTCGCATTGGAAAGTCAGTTGTTGGTAAATTTATAGTACTTTTGTATTCAGGAGTGTCAGCAGACATATTATTTTCCAGTCATGGAGTAATTCATTTGGGGATGGGTTCGGCGCAAATGCTCATACGACTTTTCCCGGCGGTTCTTATGACCAGATCGCCGGGCTAGTAATTCGAGTAATAATTGCGAATATACGCTCCATAAAGATTGTTATACTGTGCATAATGGAAAACGTCTAGCACTACATGATTTCATATTATTTAGTTTATATAATCTGCCAATAAGCACTAAAATAAACTCGTTAATCAGTTTTCAGACGTTATTGAATATAACTTGGCAAATGATAAATTTAGCGGTAACCACAAACTATGCCAAAATATGCCTTTAAAATTGAGTATGATGGAAAACCCTACCATGGATGGCAACGCCAACCTGATGTGCCATCTGTTCAACAAACAATTGAGGAAGCACTATATAAAATAGCTCCAGAAAAACCTAGCATTCAAGGCGCGGGGCGCACCGATGCTGGTGTACATGCAACAGGTCAAGTAGCTCATGCAGAATTGATTAAATCATGGGATACTGAGCGCTTACTTGAAGCTTTAAACTTTCATCTTCGCCCTGCTTTAATATCCATAACTCAATGCCAAGTTGTGAATGAAGATTTTCATGCACGCTTCTCAGCAATTGAACGTCGTTACAAATTTCGATTAGTATCCCGACGCTCCCCGGTCATTGTTGACTCTGGTTGGGTGTGGCAAGTTCAACGTGATTTAGATATAGATTTAATGCGCAAAGGTGCGGAACATTTAATTGGAAAACATGATTTTACCACTTTTCGTTCATCTATATGCCAAGCAAAAAGCCCCATAAAAACATTAGATGAAATTAGTATCAAAGAATTTAATATAGAGCACGGCAAAGAATTTGAATTCACTATTAGGGCTCGAAGTTTCTTACACAATCAAGTTCGAAGTTTTGTTGGAACTTTAGAGCGCGTTGGAGCAAAAGCTTGGGACCATGCCAGAGTAAAAGAAGCGCTCTTAGCAGTTGATAGGTCCGCTTGTGGGCCAGTTTGCCCACCACAAGGGCTGTATTTAGCTGAAGTTATTTATTCATCTAAAGTTTTCACTTAATCAAACAACTTATGCTAATTTTAAGTTATATTAGGTATTTTTATTTCTAAAAATGATACTAATTCATTATTCTAAAATATTTAGCCGTTGCAATTTATGCATAGCGGACTTGCAAATGTGTACGTTGTCTAGGACAACTAAACCCCCTAATTATAGAATATAAGTAAAAAAAATATTACAAAGTAGAAAGAATTTTTGACATGGCACTCGCAACTAATACACTTTATTTAAACCAAATATTGTCATTTACTGGTGGGTTTTCAGTGCTTCGCAGTAAGTTAGCTGCAGCATTAAAGCGACGTAGAACTTATCATCAGGTTTTTGCTGAATTAAGCTCATTATCAAACCGTGAACTTGCAGATATAAACGTGACCCGTTCAAATATTGATAGTATAGCTCGCAACTCTACTGGCCTTTAATATATATACTGCATGTGGTAAATATTATCACATGTTTGCAAAATCAAATATGTAATTTTTATATCAAAGCAGAACTAGTTAAATTTTAATATATTATAATTTTTTTATTTTAATGATTTAGTTGCCTACTAGTCGCAAATTAAATCTACTTTTATTTTTTACTAAGTCATTTTTATGGGTTAATTCAGAAATAATTTCTGCTGTTATAAACGCTGCAATAACACTTGGACGTTTATCATTACTGCCTTTAGCTCCAATAGGACAGACTAAATTTTGGATGTTTTGTATATTATGATGAGCATCACACCAACGCACAAATTTAGTTCGCTTGGTGACTGAACCAATCATTCCAATATAAGCAGTATCATCACGATCTAATGCTGCAGCAGTTAATAAAAAATCAAGGGAATGGTCATGTGTTAAAACCACAAAAGCGCTGCCAGGAGGAGCATTTTTAATATCAATTTCAGGGAAAGCACTTAATCGTTTTTCAACTTGAGCACTACTCTTTTCAATTTCATCAACGCGCGTGTCAATTAATATACATTTAACCGGCATATATTCTAATTGTTGCGCAAGAGCGCGACCAACATGGCCTGCACCCATTATATAAACATGGGGTAATTTAGTGATTTCATATTGCATATTTATCAATGCATTTTGCTTAGTTTTTTGGCTCATTTTTTTCAATGAAGCCTTTACTCTTCCGCCACAACATTGCCCAATCTCAGGACCAAGAGGTATATTTATTGAATCAGATTCTAAACCTGCATCTAACATATTAGCTGCACGTTTAATTAATATATACTCCAACTGCCCACCACCAACAGATCCCCATAAACTACTTTTAGAAACATACATTGTTGTTCCAACATTTCGCGGCGCCGATCCAACAACATCAATCAATTTAATTTTTATAATACAATCGTCATCTTGTAAAAACTGTTGAAAAGATTTGTCATTTCCTTCCATTTACTCACCCTCTCCTTGCAATCTTTCAATAGCCATTAAAATACGTTCAGGAGTTGCTGGTGTATCTAATCGGGGACATTTTTGATAATTTTTAACGCTTGCAACAGCCATAGATAGTGCTTCCAGAACAGATATCCCTAACATAAAAGGTGGCTCACCAACTGCCTTAGATCGTTTGATTGTAAGTTCACGATTTTCTGACCAATCAGCAAGATTTACATTAAAAATGCGGGGCCGATCAGAAGCCAGTGGTATTTTGTAGGTAGATGGCGCATGTGTACGCAATTGACCAGCATCATCCCACCAAAGTTCTTCTGTCGTGAGCCAACCCATTCCTTGAATAAATGCTCCCTCAACTTGCCCGATGTCTAAAGCTGGATTTAGAGAGCGACCAACATCATGTAATATATCTGTGCGTTCCACTCGATACTCACCAGTCAGAGTATCAACTAAAACCTCAGAACATGCAGCTCCATATGCATAATAATAAAATGGTTGGCCTTTGCCAGCAGCTCTATCCCAATGAATGTCAGGGGTTTTATAAAAACCCGCTGCAGATAATTGAATGCGGTCAATGTATGCAAGTTTTATAAATGCATTAAACGTTAAACATTCAGCTCCAATATGAACCATATTAGAGTTGAATTTTATTTGAGTTTTATCTAATTTCCAGTGTGATGCGGCAAAGTCTATTAACCGCTCTTTAATTTGTTCTGCAGCATTTAACGCAGCCATACCATTTAGATCAGTTCCTGAAGATGCAGCTGTTGCTGAAGTATTTGGTACTTTTTCAGTAGTTGTTTTTGTAATTTTAATTCGCTCGAAATCAACCTGAAAAGCGTCCGCTACAATTTGCGCTACTTTTGTATGCAAACCCTGGCCCATTTCAGTACCACCATGGTTAAGGTGAATAGATCCATCATTATAAATATGAATTAATGCACCCGCTTGATTGTACCAAGTAGCCGTAAACGAGATCCCAAACTTGACAGGCGTGAGAGCAATACCCTTTTTAAGGATTTGTGAGTTTTTATTAAAATCAATAATAACTTTACGTCGTTTTCTATAATCTGCTGTATTTTCCAACTGCTCTATCAAGCGAGGCAAAATATTATCTTTTATTGTTTGATGGTATGGTGTCACATTACGATCAGATTCACCGTAGAAGTTTATTTTACGGACATCCAAAGTATCTTGGCCTGTTGCGAATGCAATTTCTTCAATCATGCGCTCAGCAGCCAAAACACCTTGGGGCCCGCCAAAACCTCTAAACGCAGTGTTGGATACAGTATTTGTTTTCATTGGGCGGCTTACAAGACGTACATTTGGATAAAAGTATGCATTATCAGCGTGAAAAAGTGCTCGATCTGTTACGGGACCAGATAAATCAGACGAAAAGCCACATCTAGCAGCCAGTACATTATCAACTGCCTGAATTCGTCCATCATCATCAAATGATACATCGTAATCAATTACAAAATCATGGCGTTTACCAGTTGCTGTCATATCCTGATCTCGATCAGGACGAAGCTTAACAGCCCTATTCCATTTTTTAGCAGCTATAGATGCAACTACACAAAATAAATTCATCTGACTTTCTTTACCGCCAAATCCTCCACCTAATCGACGAACATTTACTGTAACTGCATTATTAGGAATTCCCATCACAAGCGCTACCATATGTTGTGCTTCGCTAGGATGTTGTGTCGAACAATGTACAATTAAGTCATCATCTTCTCCAGGAATTGCAAATGCTATTTGACCCTCTAAATACATATGATCTTGGCCACCAATAATTATTCGACCCTGGATGTGGTTTTGTGTGGACTTCTTTGCAAGAAGGACATCGCCTCGCTCTAGTTTTAAGGGTGCGGTTACATAAGGATAGCCTGCATCTTGTGCTGCTATTGGATCCAATGCGTGAGGTAATATATCATAACTCATAACAGCAAGCTTTGCTGCACGACGGGCTATATCACGGGTTGTCGCTATAACAGCAAACAAAGGCTGTCCATAAAATTGAATTTTATCCGTAGGAAAAACAGGTTCATCATTTTGGCCTGTTGGGCTGATGTCATTTATACCAGGAATATCTTTAGCGGTCAAAACACCTACGACACCTGGCATTGCTTTAACCGCAGTTAAGTCCATGCCTTTAATAATAGCATGAGCCACATCTGAAACACCTAAATAAGCATGTAAGGTTCCAATAGGTTCAAGTATGTCGTCACAGTATTCAGCTTGCCCTGTCACGTGCTTAGTAGCGCTGTCATGTTTATGGTCAGTATAAACACCACCAGAAATTTTTACTAAATCTGTCATAATAATTTCCTTTTTATACTGGTGATAATTGAACTGGATGTGTCGTTGTCAAATTATGTTCAAGAAAAAATCTACGCAAAAGATTACGAGAAACACTCATGCGATATTCCTTAGAAGCACGCCAATCAGATAATGGTGAAAAATCATGCTCAAGCTCTATACCTGCAGCTTCAAAAGCTTTGATGTTCCACAGCGTACCAAGCAGGGCATCCTCGGCTTTTCTTGCCCGCTTCGGCGTCGCAGCCATTCCTCCATATGCAATACGGCATGCTGTAATAACTCCATCATTCAAGACAACGCTGATACCAACTGCAATAGATGAAATATCTTCTTCGCGCCGTTTGGAAACCTTATAGGCTGAATCTAATTGATTTGCTTCCGGACGTGGTATGCGAATTGAGTACACAAAATCACTTGCTTGACGGTCTTGTAATCCGTAATCAATAAAGAATTCTTCCAAAGGTAAATTACGTACAGTTGATCCATTACGTAATATTACTTCTGCTTTAAGAGCAATCAAAACAGGTGGAGTATCACCTATTGGTGAACCCCCTGCAATATTTCCTCCAATGGTACCCATATTGCGAACTTGCCAGCCAGCAATTCGGTCCCAGTATTGAATCAGGTGGGGAAACACTTTTGATAAAGTACTTTGAATTTCAGAATATGTAACACACGCACCAATTTCTAAAGTATCATCTGTTACTGTTATTACTTTTAAACCCTCTAAATGCCCAATAAATACTGCAGGACTAATTGGGCGGAGAAATTTTGTAACCCACAAGCCAACATCAGTAGATCCTGCAATTATTATGGCGTCAGGTTTTTCTTTTAGTATCATTGCTAAATCATCAACATCTGCTGGCAGAATTGCTTGATTATCATGCGGGCCAATAATCACGCGCTTACAATCACGTAAAACTAAAAGGCGCATTGTAATACTATCTCGTTCAGCATTCAGGTAATCAAATGCGGCATTTCCAAACTGATTAATAGAAAGAGCGGCTCTAACGATAGGTTCGTAGCCCGTACAGCGACAAAGATTACCCTGAATTGCAACTTCAACTTCACGTTTTGTTGGCAATGGGTTTTCCATCCACAATGCATATAGCGACATAACAAAACCTGGCGTGCAAAAGCCACATTGGCTGCCATGATATTCAACCATCGCTTTTTGAACAGGGTGCAGTTTACCATTTGGGCCAGCCAGATATTCAATTGAAACAATATGGCATCCATCCACTGACGCTAGGAAACGGATACAAGCATTTACAACTTCATACTTTAAAATACCATTATGTAATCGACCCACTAAAACTGTACATGCACCACAATCACCTTCAGCACAGCCTTCTTTGGTTCCAGTGAGCCTCTGATCTAAACGTAAGAAATCTAGAAGTGTTTGATTTGCTTTTACATCTTTGAGTGTGATGCTACGACCGTTAAGAATAAAATTAATTTCATCCCGAAATAGCATTTTAAGACCCTCATAGATTTGAATAATAGATAATTTAATTAACCTTACCTTGAATAAATACCCCTGAAAAGAGTTGCATTTAGAAAATACTTTCAACGTATCGTTGAAAATGTTATTAAAATTAATCTTAAAAATTTCTCTTCAAGACATTCAGGAAACAAAATGCCTTATATAGAAAGTCTTCGTGTATTTGCACGTATTATTGAATTAGGAAGTATTACATCAGGAGGGCGAGATCTACGCCTTACACCAGCCGTGGCAAGTAAGCGTATTAAAGAGTTAGAGAAGCATCTTGGAGTTAGGTTGTTTAACCGCACCACACGTTCATTAACCCCCACTGGTGTAGGTCGTGTATTTTATAAAGAAGCTAAAAAAGTTTTAGCCTCCATTGATACAGCAGAAAGTGCTATTGCAACATTTTCAGATACCCCACGAGGTGTAATCCGCGTCAATGCTCCATTGGGGTTAGGCCGTCGTATTATTGCTCCACTAGTTCCAGACTTTGTTAAAAAATTTCCTAGTACAGAAGTTAGAATGCGATTGTCAGATCGCAAAGTTGATATAATCGGTGAGAATTTAGACTTAGCATTTTTCATAGGTATGCCTAGAGATTCAAATCTAAAACTACGCAAAATTGCAGACTGTGAACGTGTATTATGTGCAGCACCCGATTATCTGGCGGCAAAAGGTACCCCCAAATTACCTGATGATCTTTTAAATGGAAAACACAATTGCCTATTGTTACGTTACCCTCGGTCACCTGAATATTTTTGGGTCATAAAGACGAATAATGGTCCAAGAAAGTTAGAGGTCACCGGAAAATATGACGCAGATGATGGTGATGTATTAACAGCATGGGCACTGTCTGGGCATGGTGTTATAAATAAACCATATTTTGAGATTATGGAACATTTGCGAAGTGGGGCTTTAGTTGAGATTTTATCAGATACTCCACCAGTACCAACAATTTTTGGTTGTTTGTACCCACATAAAAAATTACAGGACCCCAAAATGCGTTGTTTTGTAGATTTTATTATAAGCCACTGTAGTAAAAGTTTTGATACATAATGATTTTTATATGCAAATCAGTGATTATTCAAAACTATCATATCATAACAAAAAATTTTATTTTTTTAATTTTAAGATTTGTTATTTCAAGCCTAATATTAATTTGCGCTGATCCGCCCAAGTGTGAATTAAGTGATCTACAGCCAAACCAATAAAGGCTACACACAGCCCCAACATAAGCCCATTTCCAATGCCATTTTTATCTGACAGCGCTTTTAAAATATACTGGCCAAGATCATCAGTTCCAATCATTGCGCCAATAATGACCATGAAAAGTGCAAATATTACAGTTTGATTAATTCCTAGCATAATATGTGGAAAGGCAAGTGGCATTTCGATTTTGAGCCATCTTTGCATTCGGTTCACCCCCGACATAGAACCTGCATCCTGCAAAGACTGCGGCACATTTCGTAATCCTTCTACGGTGTAGCGAGTGGCTGGAATTGTTGAGTATACTATAACCGCAATTAAAACGGAGGTATCTGTAACTCCAAAAAGCATAATCACTGGAATTAAATAAATAAATGATGGAAACGTCTGGAAGGTATCACACACAAGTAATATAGCTTTGCTTGTAAATGAAGTTTGGGCGCATAACGATCCCACTGTGACGCCAATTATTACTGAGACAATAACCCCAAATGTAGTCATATAAGCAGTGATTAATGCTCTATCCCACCATTCAGTTAAAGCAATGAACAATAAAAATCCACCAACTGTTAATGCCGATTTTGTACCCCCAATTATGTAGCCAAGGCCCATCATCAGAACAAAGGTAGCACTTACAGGCATACCCAAAAAAGCGGCTTTCATTGGCATTAAAACTTTAACAATTAATGCAGTATTAAACCCTTGTAGGCCATGGTACCAATTATCCACCATCCAATCGACACCAGACTGCCAAAAAAGCTCTGTTGTGATACCTCTATTGTGCGGAATTAAATATAAATAATTTATCCCATCTGCAAAAATTATGCTTCCTAAATATGCACACAAAATAGTGAATAATAGCAACGCTAAAAAGTAAAAACCATATTTATGCTTCTGAATAAAGCTAAGGTCCGCAAAATAATCTGTTTGTTTATTAGCCCAAGCCAGAGACAATTTATCCAAAACAACTGCAATAAGAACAATACAAATTCCAAGTTCTAAAGCTTGACCAATCCGCAACTGATTTAATGCAAGTAATAGATTAAATCCAAGCCCCTTTGCACCAATGAAAGAAGCAATAACCGCCATTGCTAAACATTGCATAATTACTTGATTTATACCTATCAGAATATCACGTCGTGCAGTTGGGATAAGTACCTTAAACATTAGTTGGGTGTTGTTACAGCCATTCATCATTCCAGCTTCAACAACTTCAGGTGCAACACGCTTAAGGCCTAAAAGTGTCAATCTTATCATCGGTGGCGTCGCAAAAATAATAGTAGCAATTGCACCCGCATGGTCACCAACACCAAAAAATACCATTACCGGTACTAAATAAGAAAAATGTGGCATCGTCTGCGCTATATTTAACAAAGGCATTAAAGTCGCTTCGACAGTTTTATTTTTATAGGCTAAAACTCCAAACAAAAGTCCCAGAAGACATGAAGTAGGTGCCGCAATTAATACAAATGAGAGTGTCTCCATTGCTGGCTCCCACTGACCAAAAACAGCTATGTAAACAGTAGCAAATCCAGCAAATAGCGCTAATCCCTTACCTTTTAACGCATAGCCAAGAAGCATAACTCCTGATGCAACTAAAGTCCAAGGTAACGCGGGCCAAACCGCCCATTGGTTTTCCTTTACAAAATCCCAACTGGTAAACGCAACAATTGTTTTGACGCCCCCCAGTAAAATATCTCGGATAAACTCAATGCAAAATAAGACACTTCTCGAAAAGCCTCTTGTTATCTCTTTAACTAGTGCAGAATCTTCATATTCCTCTAGTTCAGGGTCATAAATTTCTATTAGCATCCAATCATACATCAAATATTCTGCAAAATTATTAATTATTAAAGGAACGCCTGCAAACAGCGAAGGTAAACGCCATAAAATATTTGTTTCAGAAGGAGAAACCAAAAAACAGATAGTGAAGAAAATTACTAATAAGAATATAAACTGTATAAGTTTTGGATATTTTTCAAGGTAATTCATTAATAAATTCTCACTTACTCTGCTCAAATGAATCTGAATGGCCAAATAATATTTGAATGATTTTTGAGGAATGTATTGAGCCAATGACTGCCCCATCATCATCTACAACTGCAACTTTCTTTTGTTCAGTAAGAATTGCCTCAGCAACTGTTTCAATAATAGCATTTTTTGAAACTTTTAAGAAACTAAAATCTGTTATTTTATCTACGGGATCCATAACAGATTCAATTTTAAGTACCTTTTCTCTTGGTACCTCTTTGGTAAATTTTCGAACATATTCAGTAGCTGGTTTAAGTACAATGTTAGCTGGAGTATCTAGTTGTTCAATCACGCCATCTTTCATTATAGCAATTCGGTCAGCAAGGCGTAGCGCCTCATTAAAATCGTGCGTAACAAACAAAATTGTTTTATTAAGAACACCTTGCAATCGTAAAAACTCATCCTGCATTTCTTTACGAATAAGAGGATCAAGTGCAGAAAACGGCTCATCTAAGAACCAGATGTCCGGCTCGACGGCCAAAGATCGAGCAATCCCTACACGCTGCTGCTGTCCTCCAGATAATTCTCGCGGAAAGTAGTTTTCTCGCCCATTTAATCCAACAAGTTCAACCATCTCAACTGCGCGCTTTATACTATTTTCTGTGCTGTAGCCTTTAACCTGAAGTGGAAATGCAATATTCTCTAAAACTGTTTTATGAGGTAACAACGCAAAATTTTGAAATACCATTCCCATCTTATTTCGGCGAAGTTCTATAAGTTGCTTTGGACTCATTGCTAACAAATCTTGTCCATCAATGAAAATATCCCCAGCAGTAGTATCAGCCAGTCGAGAAATACAACGCAATAAGGTTGACTTGCCTGACCCAGACAGCCCCATCACCACGAGCATTTCTCCTTTATGTACTTCAAACGAGGCGTTATTTACTCCAACGACGCAACCAGCATCCTGAAAAGTTTTAGCATCAATCACACCATTAGATTGTTTCAGCAATTTATTAGCATTTTCACCAAATATTTTACAGACAGAAACACATTTTATAACAGGCTGGTCCATTGGAATGCTTTTACTTTGAGAAATCATAGATTGGTTCCTAATAAACGGATCGGTTCAAGACTTTTTTGGATGTGTGATAGTTTGCAGTTCATAAATGCGCAATTCTCATTTGTTAAAGAAGAAAGCACATCCATCTCTTACAACACCTCCCCCATGGTGAATTTATATTGGAGAAAGAAACATCCAGTAACTCATGTGTGCGATACTGGATGTTATAATATAGTAGATTTACTCTGTGAAAGGCTTCCACACATCTTCATGGGCCGCCAACCAAGCTTTAGCAGCATCCTGATGACTCATTTTATCTACATCTACTAAAGCAGCCATTTGGCCTATATCTGTAGAAGTAAAAGAAATCTTGCTGAATGCAGTGTACGCAGCAGGGTGAGTCTTTGGGAATTTATAGTTAGCGGCTTTCTTCAACCAACCTTTTGGTGAACCACAAGCACCATCTCCACCATCTCCAACTCTACATCCATCAAAGTACTCTGGAAATTCAATAAAGACAAAACCTTCAGCATCAGTAAAATTAGGTGTCCAGTTGAACGTGATAACACCACGACCATCTTTTTTTGCAGACGCAAGCTCTGCCCATAAAGCATCAGCAGACCCAGCAAATTTAACCATATACTTATCATCAAGTCCTAATCCAGCAATTCGCTCTGGCATTTGGTCACCATGCCAGCTTTGTGGACCTTCAAGCCAACGACCTTTACCACCAGAATCTGCGGTTGCAAAAACCTCTGGACAGTTTTTCAGAGCTTCCCAATTAGGTAATCCTGGGCATAGATTGTCATCAATTACGTATTGAGGAACACCCATTTCTTCAAGCGTCATTGCCGCATGAGTACCAGCATCAATTATGCCACCCTTTGCCATTGCATTATAGAATGAGGCGCCAAAAGTAGACTGCCAAACTTCATGTGAAATTGTCACATCACCATTACGGATTGCCTCATATACGGCTTGAGTATCTGCAGGCACATATTCCACGCTGTTACCCATCGTTTCAAAAATGCCACCGATTACGTAGGCCATAACAACTTGACTAGACCAGTTGTGCGTTGGGATTACTATTGGCTTATTCGAATCCTGAGCAAATACTTGACCACCAGCCGAAGCAAGTGTGACTGATAGCGCAGCGGCTGCAATATTTCTTTTTAAAATTTTCATTTTATTCTCCTCTGTATAATTCATTAATTTTTAGCACTTGCCGGTGTTGCCCACTGATCTTTTAGCGCTTGAAGCCCCTTGCAATTGCAACGGACAGTCGAGAAAGTCTGCGATTCTTTACAAATAGGCTTTACTCAACATATATTATTATTGCATATTTTTCCTATCAATCAAGTTTTTTCATTCTAAAGGATGATTTATTATGTTATTCTGAATCAATTGTGCATTAATAAGCCCGTTGCTTATTAATAGTGCATTTCTTAGAAAGAATATATATGAAAGATATAATACAACACTCAGAAGCCATTGAAGAAGTTAAAGCCGTGAACCTTGGACAGAACCCGCACCGAATTAGAGAACCTCGAGAAAAAGTACTGGAACTCGCAATCGGGCGTGAAGTCAAAACCCATCGCCGCCAAAGATCTATGACAGTTGCAGATCTAGCCACGTCTACTGGTCTCTCCATAGGTATGCTATCAAAAATTGAGAATGGGAATACGTCTCCATCACTAAACACGTTACAAACTTTAGCTGATGCTCTCATGATTCCCATAACCACTTTTTTTCGTGGCTACGAGAGCTCTCGTACAGCTGAACATACTAAATCAGGTGAAGGCGTTGAATTAGAGCGCGCCGGCACTCGTGCAGGTCACCAATATAATCTCTTAGGACACATTGGTGCTAACTCAAGTGGTGTAATTGTTGAGCCATATTTAATCTCATTAACTAGTAAATCCGATACATTTGAGACTTTCCAACATGACGGCATCGAAACTATTTATATGCTTGAAGGCGAAATCGATTACCGCCATGGTGATAAAGTATATTCACTAAAGCCAGGCGATACATTATTTTTTGATGCCGATGCTCCTCACGGGCCTGAAAAATTAACAAAACTTCCTGCAAAGTATTTATCAATTATATCTTACCCACAGATAACTTAATCGCGTAAAGGTTCGGTTTCTCGATCAGGCCAAATACCATTTGAAGTTGGTTTGCCATCATCAAATTTTGAAAGATAGTCTAACATCATTGGACGATTATCAATAAAACCTTTATATGTTGCTAACTCTTCTGGAAGATCTCTTATAACACGATGCAATCTGCGACCCCATTTGGGCACAGTCATCAAATCATCAAATGATGCTAAATAGCAGCGAATAGGAAATACCAAAGCATTCGAACGTGGTAATCTAAAAAAAGTTTGCAATTCAACGCGTAGGTGTTGTTTTTCACCAATATTATTAGCGGTTATTGTTCGCTTTTGAGTGCCCCATTTGTGATAATTTTCAGGACTAGTATCTAATAATGGGTTAACAGTCATTGTCCAATTCAAACGTCGGGCTGGAGCGCCTTGTTGAACATTTAATAAAAACTTCAAAGCACGTACAAAAATACCCATTTCATGGGCTTTCGGTACAGGTGCATGCCACTCAAAGAAATTCATACCTATATCAAAATCTAACGACCAATCTGCTTGTGTCGTTACCATGCCAGCATCCATCCATAAATTTTCATCGCGCTGATCTAATACAACAAAATCTCCCTGTGTTTGTCTCGTAATATACTCCATGGGGCCAAATGGTAGGGTTGCTTCATCAAGAAAGGTAAAACTATCATCAATTCCCATAGGTTTGTTTATCCAGCGCCATTTATCACCTTTACGCTGCAATTCAAACATATCAGGGTAGTCTTCAGATTTCGAAACCATAATAAGTTCTAGCAAATCCCAACCAGCCAAAGTCATATTTGGCAGGGATTGGCAACGAAGTGGATCTTCTTTCAAAACTTCTGCACGATCCCGCATTTCTGATAAATAATGCTCATCAACATCAAAGCGTTTTTCATAAATTGAACCTGCTGGCCCTCCTTTATGTTGCTCCATGTTAACTGAATACATGTAACTATCTTCATGGAAGGGAAACGGAAATCGTTTTAGAGCCCATTCAGAGTTTTTGAATGTATAAGCACCACGAAATGTTTCATCATTAAATTGAATTGTCATGATTTTTACCTATCTAATACTAAAGTTTTACCATCAAAGCGGGAAACACATGGCATTATTTTTTTTCTGGATAATTTTTCTTTATCCTCTAACCAGTGATCCATATGAATGAACTCACCCTCAGCTTCAATAACTACAGTCTCACATTGTCCACATGCACCACCACGACAAAGGTATGGTGCATCAACACCTTCACGCTCGATGGCCTCAAGCAAACTTTCGGTTTCACCAACTGAGACCAGCTTATTTGATGCTGATAACATTACCTGAAAAGGTTTACCTGGCTTAGGAGCTAAAAACTCTTCATAGTGAATTACTTCATTTGGCCATCCAAGATTTACAGCTTGGCCAACTGCCCAGTCAATCATTCCTTTTGGTCCACAAATATATAAATGTGTGCCTAGTGGTTGCCCATCTAAAAGGTTTTCAAGATCTATACTCTTATTTTCAGAATCATAGTACATATGAACATCATTTGGGTGCATTGATACTAGGTCATCTGCATAAGCACTTAAACTTGGACTGCGAGCGGAGTAATGTAGCTCCCAATTTCCATGGGAGCGGTCAAGTTGCTTAATTTGCGCCATAAATGGTGTAATTCCAATACCACCAGCAATCATCAAATGTTTTTTTGCACGAAGGTCCAGTGAAAAAAGGTTAACAGGATAGCTTAAAACCATATCATCACTGACTTTTACATTGTTGTGCATAAACAATGATCCACCTCGACCTTCATCATCACGACGAACTGAAATAGCATAGCTATGTTGATCCATAGGATCAGACATTAAAGAATATGGGTTGCGTCGTGTAATTCCGCCATCCTTCATTTCAACAATAGTGTGCGCACCCCCTGAAAAGGTTGGGAAAAGTTCACCATCAATACGTTTAAATTCAAAACGTGTTACCAAATCATTTAAGAGAACAATTTTTGAGACTTTTACATTAATTTTTTCTGAACCACTCATTTGTAAAGCTCCACGGCAGTTGGTATGTTTCCAGGCTCTTCAGCATCAATGCAAACACCTTGAAATGCTGCCAAGCGCCGCGAATAGTGATCGCGGACAAACAGGCTTAATCCACAATGTGAACAAACATATGGGTCAATATCCACATCTTCCGTAATACCTTTACAATGAACACACTGCATTCGGCGCCCAATGGAACCACGATGTTCAGATTGAATAGCAGTATGGGGGATACCTGCAACCATCGCGTCACGTTGTGCTTGACCTATTAAACCTTCTGTTCCTGATAGATATAATTGTAGCCCCATATGAGAGGATACCAAAGTATGTCTTAATCTGGACTGTGCAGCTGAATAAGATGGTCCAATATAAAGCTGGTTTATATTAAGCTTTTCTAGCTGTAATGTATATTTCTTACCCGTATTTTTTGGTATGTAAATAACGTGAGATTTAGACATCAAACTTTTATCATTACTTGCAAGGTCAATAATTGCTTCAGCGCCTTCGGCATCTGCTACAAATAAATATGATTTACCAGCTCGCGGCTCTAGTCTTGCATATGTCGGACGACTTTTTATCGATTCTGGAAATGAAAAATTAGACATTGGTTATAATTACTCCCCTAAATTATAATTACTCCAATATTATATTTTGGCGCAGATTTAACCGCACCAAAAAAAATATTATCCCTTTACTGCGCGAATAGATTTATCAGTATCGTAGAAGGGCATTTCTTCAGCGGTACATGCTATTTCTAGCCCATTACCATTGCGCACAGTAAGTTTAGTTCCTGATTTGGCCGCATCAACAGGCATACGTGCGATGCCAACGTTGTGAGAATTTACGCTAGAATACATACCAAAAGTTACATCACCAACTTTAACGCCATCTTGAAGTAGCTCAGCACCTTCATCAGCAGGTGTTGTTCCATCTAATAATACACCATAGATTTTGAAGCGCTCTTTACCTTCCGCAGCATAATGATTTTCAGCTCCAATAAATCCAATTTTTCCTGGTGAAACCACAAACTCTAGCCCTAGTTCCCAAAGCGTGTCTCCACATACTTCATCATCAAAAGGATAAGTTTCAGAATTATCACCTGGATAGAATAGAAGGTAACTCTCAGTTCTGAGTAAATCTAATGTAGAAAACTGAACTGGGCGAATACCCATAGCCTCACCATTAGATAATATATTATCCCAAACATGAACTGCATCTTTTGATGCTACGTAGATTTCATATCCGCGTTCACCAGTATAACCTGTTCGTGAAATCATGACATTTTTACCAAATAATTTGGTATGCATAACGCCAAAGTATGCAAGATCACGAATTCCATCAATGTGCTTAGCTAAGAAATCAACTGCAACAGGCCCTTGCAGGGACATGTCATGTAGATCGTCGTCAAATAGTACTGCACAATTTTTACCAGCTGCAACTGATGTTAACTGCTCCATACCAGTACCAGTACCATGCACTACCATCCACTGGTTTACATTCAAATGATAAATAACGCAGTCATCAATAAATTTTCCATCGCTGTTAAGTATAGCCGCATAAGTTGAACGACCTACACCAATCTTGTCAACATTACGTGTCGTTACACGATCAATAACATAAGCAGCATCAGGACCAACTAAGTGTACTTTTTTCAAACCGGAAACGTCCATCAGGCCCGCTTTAGTTCGAATTGCTTCATAATCAGCTTGGGCACGTTCAGCTGTATTGTCGTAGAACCATGCAGTCCCCATACCATTCCAGTCCTCCAATTCACCACCAATTGCTGCGTGGCGGTTAGCTAAAACAGACTGTCTCCAAATAATTGCCATATTTTTATCCTTAATTATTTTAAATTTATTTACTTTTCATTATTAAATTTTAGTTAACTTTATCATACAGCCTTAAGTAAATGCAAAAGCAAGACTGTTATTAAATAAATATTCCTTAGAGGCAATAAATTTTTTATCAATTTAACATTATATGAGTCTTTTAATAACATTTGTTGACAAATTACACAAAAACTAGGCTTATCGCTACTACTAATAATAAATTTTTACTAAGAGGCAAGATAGCCTCGTTTAAAGGGGAGAAAAAAATGGATGGCAATCTTAATGCATTAACCACCATATTTACTGAGTTTTATTACTGGGTAACTGTAGTGTTTATGTTCTTAATCCACGTTGGGTTTTGTATGTATGAAGTTGGAGCGAGTCGCAGGAAAAACCATATGCACACGCTAATGAAGAACGTAATGATCATACCACTTGTGACCGTTACATTCTTTTTCTTTGGATGGTGGATTTATTGGGCTTTCCCAAATTTTCCACTTTTTGGTGGCTTAGATATGGCAGCGGGCAGTGCAAATGCACCTTGGTCTGAAAACATGGGCACAAACGCAAGTGATCGAATCACAGGCGTGTTCTGGGCGGCATTCTTGTTGTTCTCTTGGACAGCCGCATCTATTGTATCAGGCTCTGTGATTGAACGGATTCGTTCATCAGCTTTGTGGGTGCACGCAGTTTTGATTGGTTCTGTTTGGTGGATCATTGATGCATCTTGGGGCTGGCATTATGGTGGCTGGATGGTCAAATACTTAGGCTATCACGATGCATATGCATCTGGCGTTATTCATGCAATTGCCGGTGGTTATGCCTTAGGTGTTTTATGGGTTCTTGGTCCACGAATTGGTAAATTTTCTTCAAATGGTAAGCCACGTGATATTCCTCCTCACAACCCGTGGATGGTTACATTAGGTATATTTATGATCTATACAGGTTTCTGGGGCTTTTACGCCGCTTGTAATGTTCCGTTGATATCACCTGAAGTTATTGGCGGTGAAATCGTTGGTACTACATGGACTGCTACAAACATTTACTTGGCACCAACTACTTTAGGCGCGATTACAGTCAACTTCCTTCTATCTCTATCAGGTGGATTAATGGCTACGTACATTGTATCTAAAGGCGACGCTTTCTGGACATTCTCTGGTGGCCTTGCTGGTATTATTGGCGCATCTGCAGGTAATGACCTTTACCATCCAATGCAGGCATTAATTATTGGTGCTATTGTTCCAGTAATTGCATACAAACTTCATAATTATGTTGAGCGTAAATTCAAAATTGATGATGCAGTTGGCGCAGTTGCCGTACATGGTTATGCAGGTTTCTTAGGTGTAGTAATTGCTGGCTTCGTTCTTTGGGGCGCACCAAGTTCTCCATTCGAAGGCTATGCAGTAATCACACCTTGGGGCCAATTGGCTGGTGCGATTATCATGTTCTTAGTTCTTGGATTTATTCCAGCCTATGTCGTAGCACGCATACAAGCAGCACGCGGTACGTTGCGCATTCCAGCAGAAGTTGAACTTCAAGGTTTAGATCTAGGTGGACAACAAGCTTACGACGATGCGGTTGCAGAAATCACTGCTGCCAGCGCTAAACATATCAAATCAGAATAAGGGAGCACTATAAATGTCTACTATAGGATATAAAAGTTGGGCTGTTGATATGGCCGATGTGGGTGCAATGTACCCGTTTCAAGGTGCCGAAGTTCCAATGGTAATTGTTGGTGTCGTATTTTGGGTTGGGTGGCATGTCATTCAATTCAACCGCGAAACTATTGAGTTAGAAGAAGCAAGAAAAGCAGCTAGTGCTGCTCAAATAAAAGCAGCTCTAGAACGTTACTAATCGGCTATAACTATTTTAAAGAGCACCTATTATGGGTGCTCTTTTTTTGCCTCACATGAAAAAAAGTTTCGTAAGGATGTTGTTTGTGCGGAAAGTTTCGGATAACGTATAAATCAGACAAGCAAAGGAGCACAGCGCATGTGCGGGATCGTTGGATTATTTCTAAAGGATAAAAGTTTAGAACCTAAATTAGGTGCTATGTTAAGCGATATGTTGGTCACCATGACTGATCGTGGACCAGATAGCGCTGGAATTGCCATCTATGGATCTGAAGTTAATAAGAATGGTAAAATTACTATTCAATCAGACGCCCCAGATGAAGTTTTCTCTGATTTAGAACAAGATATTAAAACAGCAACTGGCACAAAAGTATCAGTTAAAAGAAAAAGTACGCATGCAGTTTTGGAAATGGACGCATCTGAGGTAAATTCAGTACGCGTAGCCCTTAACAAGATCCGCCCATCCGTTCGCATAATGAGTGCTGGTGATACTATAGAAATATATAAAGAAGTTGGATTACCAAAAGATGTTGCAGCTCGTTTTGACATATCTACAATGTCTGGGACACATGGTATAGGCCACACTCGCATGGCAACAGAATCAGCGGTTACAACAATGGGTGCACACCCATTTTCCACGGGAAGTGACCAATGCCTAGTCCACAACGGATCACTTTCGAACCACAACTCATTGCGGCGAAAACTACGCCGCGAGGGCGTGCATATAGAGACAGAAAACGATACAGAAGTTGGCGCTGCATATTTGACATATAAAATGCAACAAGGCAGTACACTAGGCGAAGCTCTTGAAAGTAGCCTTAAGGATTTAGATGGATTTTTTACTTTTTTAGTTGGAACAAAAGATGGCTTTGGTGTCGTTCGCGATCCAATTGCTTGCAAGCCCGCTGTTATGGCTGAAACAGATCAATATGTGGCATTCGGGTCTGAGTATCGCGCATTGGTAAACCTACCTGGTATTGAAGAGGCCCGTGTATGGGAGCCTGAACCCGCAACCGTTTATTTTTGGACACATTAATGCAAACTTTCGATTTAGAAGCGCTTGGATTGCGCAAACTCAACTCCACTCTGCATGAGCAGGTTGAAGATACTAATCAAACGGCTTGGGAGGTAATCAATCCTAAGGGATCACACGCTATAGCTGTCGGCCTAGACACACCAATTGAGGTAACTATCAAGGGGTCTACTGGATATTATTGTGGTGGAATGAACCAAAAGGCAACTATTAAAGTTACTGGATCAGCTGGTCCAGGTACCGCAGAAAATATGATGTCAGGAAAAGTCATTATAGAAGGTGATGCCAGCCAATATGCCGGTGCTACGGGACATGGAGGATTACTTGTTATTAAAGGTAATGCATCGTCACGTTGCGGTATTTCTATGAAAGGCATAAACATTGTAGTACATGGCAATATTGGTCATATGTCTGCATTTATGGCGCAATCAGGCAATCTAATTGTATGTGGAGATGCAGGTGATGCGTTGGGAGATAGTTGTTATGAAGCCCGTTTATTTGTACGCGGTTCTGTGAAAAGCCTTGGTGCGGATTGTGAAGAAAAAGAAATGCGCCCAGAACACATTCAAATTTTAAAAGAATTATTAGCTGAAGCTGAAAGTGATGCAAAACCTGAAGAATTCAAACGCTACGGCTCAGCACGCAATTTATATAATTTTGATGTCGATAATGCGGCAGCTTACTAAGGGATTTTTAAAATGAGTTCACATGATGAAAATGGCATTCCACACACGACACCTCGCCAATCAGCTACGTTTACAAGTGATGTAAACAGCGACATTCGGCGTGCAGCTGCGACAGGCATCTACGATATTCGTGGTGGTGGTGCTAAACGCAAAGTGCCCAACTTTGATGATTTGCTCTTTATGGGCGCTTCTATTTCACGATACCCACTCGAAGGTTACCGTGAAAAATGCGAAACATCAGTTACTATCGGCGGATTACATGCCTCTAATCCAATTGAATTAGACATTCCTATCACAATAGCTGGGATGTCATTTGGGGCCCTTTCAGGCCCAGCAAAAGAGGCCTTGGGGCGTGGAGCATCAGCTGCTGGGACATCTACAACAACTGGTGATGGAGGCATGACACCTGAAGAACGTGGGCATTCTTCTAAGTTAGTTTATCAGTATTTGCCATCGCGCTATGGTATGAATCCAGATGATTTGCGCAAAGCAGACGCAATCGAAATTGTAGTTGGGCAAGGTGCAAAACCAGGTGGTGGCGGTATGTTACTTGGTCAAAAAATCTCTGACCGTGTTGCTGAGATGCGCAATCTTCCTAAAGGAATTGACCAACGTTCTGCCTGTCGCCATCCTGATTGGACAGGTCCAGATGATTTAGAAATTAAGATTCTTGAGCTTAGAGAAATCACGGGATGGAGAGTGCCTATTTATGTTAAAGTGGCCGGTGCTCGCCCATATTATGATGTGACTTTAGCTGTTAAAGCAGGCGCTGATGCTGTTGTTTTAGACGGCATGCAAGGTGGTACTGCTGCTACACAAGATGTATTTATTGAACATGTTGGGCAACCTACTTTAGCAATTATTCGACCCGCCGTTCAAGCACTCCAAGATTTGGGCATGCACCGCAAGGTACAATTAATTTTATCAGGTGGCATTCGCTCTGGAGCTGATGTTGCTAAAGCAATGGCTTTAGGTGCAGATGCTGTTGCAATTGGTTCAGCAGCATTAATTGCTTTGGGAGATAATGATCCAAAATGGGAATCTGAATACAATAAGCTTGGAACAACAGCTGGTGCGTACGATGACTGGCACGAAGGCAAAGATCCTGCTGGAATTACAACTCAAGATCCTGAATTGATGAAGCGCTTCGACCCTATTGAAGGTGGTAGGCGTTTGCGCAATTACCTCAAAGTAATGACATTAGAAGCACAAACAATTGCACGTGCATGTGGTAAAAATCACATGCACAATCTGGAGCCTGAAGATTTGGTTGCATTGACGATGGAAGCTGCTGCAATGGCGCGCGTTCCACTTTCTGGAACTGACTGGTGGCCTGGCAAACCAGGCACTGGATATTAATATTTCAAAGGCATGATTTTATAGTCATGCTTTTTTGTATAAAAAGACAATATAATGGGGAAAAATATGACAATAGATCTTGCCAAATTTGCCAAAGATAATGGCGTTGAATACTTTATGATTTCTTTTACTGACCTTTTCGGTGGCCAACGTGCAAAACTTGTACCAGCACGAGCTATTGCGGACATGCAGGCCAATGGAGCTGGTTTTGCAGGTTTTGCTACATGGTTAGATTTAACACCTGCTCACCCTGATATGCTAGCGGTTCCAGATCCAGAAGCAGTTATTATATTACCTTGGGATAAAACCATTGCATGGGTTCCTGGTAATTGCGTCATGGAGGGTGAAGATGTTGCCCAAGCACCACGTAACGTATTACGCCGCTTAATCACAGAAGCCGCTGATGAGGGCATGTATGTAAAAACTGGAATTGAAGCTGAGTTTTTTCTTTTAACACCAGATGGTGAAAAAATTTCTGACTCCTACGATACAGCCGCCAAACCTTGTTATGATCAGCAAGCATTTATGCGCCGTTTAGATGTTATTCGTGAAATTTCTGACTATATGTTAGAAATGGGTTGGGGAGCATATCAAAACGACCATGAAGACGCCAATGGCCAATGGGAAATGAACTGGGATTATGATGATGCCCTAAAAACAGCAGATAAACACAGCTTTTTTAAATTCATGGCTAAATGTGTTGCGGAAAAGCATGGTTATCGTGTAACTTTCATGCCTAAGCCAATAGAAGGTTTAACTGGCAACGGTTGCCATGCTCATATTTCTGTATGGGATGCACCAGGATTGGCTTCAAAAGTTAATGTTTTTGCCGGTAAAGGTGAAGGACAGACGGGTGAAGTTGGCCTATCTGAACGTGGCAAACATTTCTTGGGCGGTATAATGAAGCATGCATCTGCTTTGGCTGCAATTACTAATCCTACAGTAAATAGTTACAAACGCATCAATGCACCAAGAACAATATCAGGTGCAACCTGGGCACCGAATACAGTTACTTGGACTGGCAATAATCGTACGCACATGGTGCGTGTTCCTGGCCCTGGTCGTTTTGAATTACGCTTACCTGATGGTGCGGTTAATCCATATTTATTACAGGCTATTATTATTGCTGCAGGCCTTTCAGGCGTTCACTCAAAAGCAGATCCTGGCAAACGTCACGACATCGATATGTATGCTGAGGGTTACAAAATCACAGATGCACCGAAACTACCATTAAATATGTTAGATGCATTACGTGCATATGACGAAGACACAGAACTAAAAGCATCAATGGGTGCAGAATTTTCAGCAGCTTATCTAAAAATGAAACATCAAGAATGGAATGATTTCTGTTCACATTTTTCATCTTGGGAAAAAGCAAATACAATGGATATTTAATAGATACCAATTACTTTAATCAAAGGACTACAACAGTGAGCTCTGTTGTAGTCTTTTTAAGTTATGAAGACTTCCATGCTAAGACTACTAAGACTGTAAGTAATAATGCAATCTTAAGTATAATTAATTTCTAGTTAAACTCCGAATAAAATTACTATAGTCATTTAACGATTCATTCATTGTTAAATGTTAATTTTTTAGTTTGCTTAATTCTATTTTTAGAGACCGCGCATGCACAAAATTAAATACCTACAGATTTTAGCGGTCTTCATCATGAGCGAGGTCGTTCTTTTTTAGGATCATAATGAGCAAATGGAACAATTTTTGCACCTAAACGTTTCTGTTGGCCATCTAGTTTACCAATTTCCAGTTCTGTACCAATTTCAGCATGTGCAATATCAACTCGAGCCAATGCAATATTTTTCTTCAACAGCGGAGACCTCATGGAGGATGTTACCTCACCTATTTGAGCGCGTCCAATATGGACAGGGTCGCCGTGACCAACACAAACAGAAGCGGCAATATCTAAACCAACTAATTTACGTGATGGCGTTTCCTTACGGCGAATTAGTGCATCACGTCCAATAAAGTCATCAGTTTTAGATTTTAAGGGGACGGTGAAACCAATACCTGCCTCAAACGGGTCTGTTTGATCAGAAAAATCATAATCTGCAAAAATCAAACCTGCTTCAATACGCACCATATCCAAAGCTTCTAAACCCATTGGTTTGATATCATAATTTTGGCCTTCTTTCCAAACTGCATTAAATACTTCTTTGCAGTGCTTAGGATGACAAAAAATTTCATACCCCAATTCACCCGTATATCCTGTTCGAGAAACCACAATTGGCACCCCATGCTCATCACCAATGCGTGCCGGTGTAAAACGAAACCATGCTAAATCTTCTAATTTTGGTTGATGAGGAGGAGTCCAAATAATGTTTTTCATCAAATCCCGACTGTTTGGACCCTGAACTGCAATATTATGTTGCATATCGGTTGAAGAACGCACCAAAACATTTAAGCCTAATTTTTCAGCCTGCTCACGCATCCATTCTCCTCCATAATCCGAACCACCAATCCATCGAAAGTTATCTCGTCCTAAACGAAAAACTGTGCCGTCATCGATCATGCCACCATGTTCATAGCACATAGCCGTATATACTACATGACCATCCCCAAGGGTTTTCATATTTCGAGTGAATATAAATTGACATAATGCTTCCGCATCGGGACCAGTAATCTCGAACTTTCGCAATGGTGATAAATCCAATACGACGCACTTTTGTCGACATGCCAAATATTCATCAATTGGGCCTGACGCTGCAAAACAGTTTGCCAGCCAGTATCCGTTATACTCAATAAAGTTACGTGTATGCTTCGCAAAGCTTTCATGAAAACCAGTTTGTTTTGTCATTTTAGGCTCACTATTTGGCGTGACACGACTGGCCACAGCATGTTGAAATTTTTCTTGCCCATTATAAGTACGTACATGGATGTCGGTTGGGTTCCAGCCGTTGGCAGCAGTTGTATCATCTGGGCAAGCCGAAGATACACAAATCAAATCTGTTAGGGCACGAAGCAAAACATAATCTCCTGGTCGTGACCAGGGTTCGTCAGAATAAAGCACGCCATGCTCATCAATACTTGTATTAAAAAAGAAGTTTATTGCCATCCAGCCAGCTCGATCTTTCACTCCGTGCTCACGCAACACTTCATTAAAATTATCGGAACAATTTGCATGGCCAGGGTAACCTATATCATCATAATATTTTGATGCGCATGCCAATGCAAATGCATCATGGCGACCACATGTATCCTGTACTACTTCTAATAATGGTAGAAAATCTTGGTCGTAATATTTAGCATGTAACCCTGGCATTGGATAGCTGTGAGACAGTAGCGAGCGAGTAGTCGTAACATCTAAGGCATGTTCAATTCCTTTATCAAGCTTCCGAGCCGAAAAGCATTGAAAATCAGTGCACTGCCTTCCATCTACGTCAATCACTTGAATATAATCACCAGCTTTTACAAAATAGCTTTCCGCAGTTCTAGTTTTAACTCTTAAATCTAAAACTGGATCAGATAAAGGATCTGGTAGAGCAAACTTTTCAATAGACTTTATCGTTGCTCGCTTCAGAGTGACAGTTAATGGTGAGGATGTATTCTGACTGGAAAAATCCATTACATCCCCAGGAGCTGAAATAATAACCACACCATTATTGGCTACAGTAAATGTTGCAGTAGATTTAGCTCTGGTTTCACTATCAAAAATGGAAATTCCACCAGCAAGAGCTAAATCGATGCCCCTACTTTTTAACCCCATTAGTAATCCACGCAAACTATGATTAAAGCTAGTCAATAATAGTTTGAGACCTCGGGCATCGTTATTTGTCACTTCACCAAGCAACATAGAATCTATTTTACCATTATCATCAGCAGCAATTATTTCACAAACTTGGCCACCTTCATTATTAGATATGGAAATAATATCTCCTGTATAAACGGGAATTAATATGGCCCCAGAACCCTCAACGACATAACGTTCAGTCCCAGGAACCATGGAAAACACATTTGGTTGTAGAATCATACTTGGCTTTGGAGGGCCCACTATAACTGATGGATATTGCTCAGAATTCATTGTTCACCTATCAAAACTTGCATTGTGGGAATATTTATTTAATAAGAAGAATAGCAGATAAGTTTTTTTTTGCAACTTTTTGGTGTTAAAGATTACAAACTTAATCTAAAATTACCCATAACCAAGATTTAAGCTTAGAAACACACAACAAATGATTTAAACTAAAAGTGGTTTTATAAAATGCACGAAAAAAAGATACAAAAAATAGGATTTATTTTAGTCGATGGCTTTTCATTAATGTCATTATCTTCTGCAGTTGAACCATTACGTGCAGCCAACCATCTTTCTGGTGAAACCCTATTCGAAATCACATTTATTCCAGCCGCAGGAACCCGATCCAGTTCCTCTGTTGGAATAATTAGCGAAGGCAAATCAATTGAAGATAGTGGATATAATTTTGATCTTGTTTTTGTAACAGCTGCAGGAAGCCCAATTACATACGAAAACCCTAAACTATTAAAATACATAAAGATGTTGGCCTCTAAACGTGTTCAGCTTGGAGGAATTTCTGGTGGGTCTGTTTTGTTGGCGCGCGCTGGTGTTATGACAAATCATAGCTTTACAGTTCATTGGGATCACTTCGATGCCCTGCAAGAAATGTCTTCACAGTTTTTATTGAAACGATCACTATATGTAATAGATAAGGGTAGATATACTTGCGCAGGTGGGGTTGCACCAATGGACATGATGAGTGCGCTCATTGCCTCACAACATGGACGAAATTTAGCAAAATCTGTTAATGATTGGTTTATTTACACTAGTGTCCGTGATGCAAACGATCCACAGCGTATGGGACTAGTTGAAAAGTACAGCGTTCACCACCCTGCTGTTATTTGCGCTATTGAACTAATGCAAAACCACATATCAGATCCACTAACTAGTGATCAAATTGCAAGCCTAAGTAATATTGGAGAACGCCAACTAAGTCGCTTATTTCAAAAAAACTTAGGTAAAAAAGTAAATAAGTTTTACACTGAAATCCGCCTAGAACATGCCCATGCTTTAGTGACACAAACATCGATGCCAATTTTGGAAATTGCAATATCTGCAGGCTATGAAAACGTTCAATACTTTTCCCAGAAATTCAAACAAGTTTTTCAATATAGCCCAGCGCAACTTCGTAAGAATAAAACCAATCTTACGCTTGAAAATAGCTCTCTAAATTCAGCAAACACATAAATTTAACGATTAATCATATTATTATGACTGACTGTTATATTTTAAATTAGTTAATGTTTTATTATTTGCACACTACGTTTCAGATGACTATGATAGTAATATATAGTACCTTTAATTTCAAAGGATACCTTGTGCTACTATGAGCTGGAAATTATATGCAAATAATCTACGTCCTTAATGGTCCAAACTTAAACCTTTTGGGCAAGAGACAACCTGAAATTTACGGTGATACAACTTTAGGCGATATCACAGCTTTATGTACTCATGCATGCTCTGATGGCTTCAAGATTAATATGCTACAATCCAATCATGAAGGTCAGATTATTGACTGGATACATGAGGCCCGTGAAGCTAGTGCTGGAATTATTATAAATCCTGGTGCATTTACACACACATCAATTGCCATTTTGGATGCCTTAAATACCTATGAACCACCAGTAATTGAAGTTCATATTAGTCAAATCCATAGGCGTGAAGAATTCCGTCATCACTCTTTTGTTTCTTATAGATCAGACGGAGTCATTGCAGGGCTTGGTGCTGAGGGTTACGTTGCAGCCGTGCGCCACATTTGCTCTTTGGTGTCAAATGGAACTACCTAAAAATAAGTTTAAACAAGCTCTTCGCGAAGGTCGGAAACAAATAGGTATTTGGAACTCCATTTCTGATCCCACAGTTATAGAAATTTTAGCAGGGTGTAACTTTGACTGGATGATGCTAGATTTGGAACATTCGCCTATTGGCGCAACAGAAGCAATTGCGTACCTTCGAACTGTGGCGCCATACCCAGTATCAGCTATAGTTCGCACATCATGGAATGACCCTGTTGAAATCAAAAAATTGTTAGATGCTGGTGCACAATCTCTTTTAATTCCATACGTCCAATCAGCTCAAGAAGCCCGAGCCGCAGTAAGCGCTGTAACATACCCACCCAACGGCATTCGTGGTGTCTCTGGAGTTACACGTGCCTCACGTTATGGCTCTATAAAAAATTATGCACAGCACGCTAACGAAGAAATTTGTTTACTTGTGCAGGTGGAAACACGTGAAGCATTAGAAAATATTGAAGATATTGCCAGTGTAGAGGGCATAGATGGTGTGTTTATTGGTCCTGCCGACTTAGCAGCTAGCTTAGGCTACCCAGGTGAACCATCGCACCCAGAAGTGAAGGCTGCAGTAATTGGCGGTATTGCTAAATTAAAAGCACTCGGAATGCCAGTTGGTTTTTTATCTCTTGATACAGAGATGCTTCGTGCGGTTGAAAAAGCAGGTGGCCAGTTTATCGCTATAGAAATTGATAGTGCCCTAATTCGTAAATCCGCTTTAGCCTCGCGATCAAACTGGGCATAAGCATTAGTTTACTTAGATTTTTCTTTGCCCGTAATTTGAAAATAGCAAAGAAATCAATAGTAAATGTTATTCCACTTATACCTTGGAAGTTTCCTTTCAAAACAGTAAGAGGTAGCCTGATTATTTTCATAAAATTATGGAAATATTATCAAAATAGTTTTTTTGTAAATTAAACTAAAGTTTGACTAGCGCAAATAATGCAATGAAATATGGAAATATAAAATGATCGATGAAACAAAAAAAATGGCCGAACGACAGGCAGCCCTTGATTATCATGAATTTCCAAAATCTGGTAAATTAGAAATAAAAGCCACTAAACCAATGGCAACAGGCGGTGACTTAAGTCGTGCATATTCTCCTGGTGTTGCAGAAGCTTGCCTTGAAATCGCAAAAGATCACAAAAATGCTATACGATTCACGGGAAAGGGTAATCTGGTTGCAGTAATCTCTAATGGATCTGCAGTTTTAGGGCTAGGTGACATTGGGGCTCAAGCTTCTAAACCTGTAATGGAAGGCAAAGCAGTACTATTCAAAAAGTTTGCTGGAATCGATTGCTTTGATATCGAAGTAAACGAAAGCGACCCATACAAATTAGCAGATATTGTTTGTGCATTAGAGCCTACTTTTGGTGCGATTAACCTTGAAGATATAAAATCTCCTGAATGTTTCATTGTTGAAAAGATTTGCAGGGAACGCATGAATATTCCAGCATTTCATGACGACCAACACGGCACAGCAATTGTAGTTGGTGCCGCTGCAACCAATGCATTGACTGTAGCCAACAAAAAATTTGAGGACATTAAAGTAGTTTCTACTGGTGGAGGTGCTGCAGGTATCGCCTGTTTGAACGTTTTAATAAAATTGGGCGTGAAACGGGAAAATGTCTGGCTGTGTGATAAAGATGGATTAGTCTATAGTGGACGAAATGATGATCCATTATCACATAAATCTGATTACGCACAGTCGACTAAATTGCGAACACTAGATGAAGTGATCTTAGGTGCTGACCTATTTTTAGGCCTTTCAGGCGCTAATGTTCTAAAACCAGAAATGGTTGAAAAAATGGCAAATAATCCAGTAATTTTTGCATTAGCAAATCCCAGCCCAGAAATTATGCCGGAAGCCGCCCGAAAAGTTTCGCCAAACGCATTAATTGCAACAGGTCGTTCTGATTATCCCAACCAAGTAAACAACGTACTATGTTTTCCATTTATATTTAGAGGGGCCCTTGATGTAGGTGCTACAGATATCAATGATGCAATGAAAGTTGCCTGTGTTGAAGCTATAGCTGGTCTTGCCCGAGTTACAGCCAGCGCAGAATTAGGTGTCGCGTATCAAGGAGAGCGTCTTGCTTTTGGTCCAGAATATCTTATTCCAAAACCCTTTGATCCACGCTTATTACCAACAATTGCAGTTGCGGTTGCAAAAGCCGCGATGGAAAGTGGCGTCGCTACACGCAAAATAGATTTAGATATATATCGTGCAAATTTAGAGAGCCAAGTTAACGGCTCAGCTTTAATTATGCGTCCTATCTTTGAAGCTGCTAAGAAAGAAAGTCGTAGAGTTGTTTTTGCTGAAGGTGAAGACACAAAAGTATTACGAACAGTTCAGGCAATGAGTGAAGAATTGAACGAAACTGCAATTCTTATTGGACGACCTGAAGTAATCGAAGCCCGTATCGAACGCGAGGGTTTATCGATAAAACGAGATATAGATTTTAAGATAGTTAACCCTGAGAACGACGAAAGATATCATGACTATTGGACTAGCTATCATAAAGCTATGGCTCGCAAAGGTGTAACGCCAGACTTAGCTAAAGCTATTATGAGGACAAATACTACTGCAATTGCAGCAACTATGGTGCAGCATGGTGAAGCTGATAGTATGATTTGTGGCACATTCGGTCAGTATCAATGGCATTTAGAATATATAAAACAAATTTTGGCAAATGATGCTTTGCAACCATTAGGTTCTTTATCTCTTCTACTTCTAGACAAGGGTCCGCTATTTGTTGCCGACACGCATGTAAATATTGACCCTACCCCTGAACAGTTAGCAGGCACAATGATTGCTGCTGCAAGACACGTTCGACGCTTTGGGTTAATACCTAAATTAGCACTTTGCTCTGGATCACAATTTGGCAATCTTAATTGCCACTCAGGTAACCTTGCACGCGCATCTTTAGAAATTTTAAATACAATCGAACGCGATTTTGAATTTGATGGAGAAATGCATACTGATGCAGCCCTAGATCCAATATTACGTGAACGTTTAATGCCTGGAAATAATTTAACTGGAGCTGCAAATGTATTAATTTATACAAATACTGACGCTGCTGGTGGTGCTCGAAATTTATTAAGATCAGTGACAGATAGCTTAGAGGTTGGTCCTATCTTAATGGGGATGGGCAATAGAGCACATATTGTAACTCCAGGTGTTTCAGTTCGAGGTTTGCTAAATATTGCTGCGCTAGCCGGCTCCCCAGTATCTAGCTATGGCTAGCTTTAATACATCGAATGTGAAGTGGCGTCGTATTAAATCCAGCTCCAAATCGTTATAAAATTCTTTGACTTTAATTCAAATATATTTATAGATTTTTGAGTAGCTGTAAAAGTTTTAAATCAAAATACTAACTTATGTTAATATTTTATATGGAAAGTTTAATATGGAAAATATTGGATCAATTACTACTTTAGTAATAGTTGCACTGGCAATTTTAACTTTATATCGTGGAATAAAAGTAGTTCCTCAATCAAAAGTTTTTGTTATTGAACGTTTTGGAAAATACTACAGAACACTTGATGCAGGCTTATCTATAATCATTCCATACCTAGACAGGGTTGCACATAAAGTTGACGTTTTAGAACGGCAACTTGAAGCACAAAATATATCTGTAATAACCAAAGATAACGTAGAAGTAGAATTAGAAACTAGTGTTTTTTACCGAGTGACCAATTCTTCACGATCTGTTTATAGAATATCTAATATTGATCAGGCACTTTCTACTGAAACATCTTCAGTAGTTAGATCAGCAGCAGGTAAACTTGAATTGGATGAATTACAGTCAAGTAGAGATCAAATGAATGCTGAGATAGCCAAAAGTTTGACACCGTCTACGGAGGCTTGGGGGATTGAAATAACTAGAACATCTATAACAGATGTAATTGTTGATGAATCTACGAAAGCAGCCCAACGGCAGCAATTAAATGCTGAGAGAAACCGGAGAGCTACCGTCGCCGAAGCCGAAGGTCAAAAAGAATCCATTCAATTAAAAGCAGATGGCGACTTATATAAAGCAAAAAAAGAAGCTGAGGGAGTTAAAGTTGCAGCTGAGGCAGAAGCTTATTCAATTGAAATAAAAGCTGCTGCTGATGCTAAGCAAACTTCTCTATTAGCAAAAGCAATAAAAGAAAATGGTAAACCAGCAGTTGATTTTGAGATAGCTAAACGACAGGTTGAAGCTATAGGACAACTTTCTGCTTCTCAGAATGCGAAAACTCTAATTTTGCCATCTGACATTAGTAGTATATTTAGTGCGGTCACTGCATTGGCTGAAATGCTTCCCACAGAGAAAAAATAAAAAATGGATAGTTTCACATATTTAGCTTTAATATTTCAGTTTTGGATAATACTTGGTGTCATTTTTCTAGTTTTAGAATTATTTGATGGCAGTACAATTTTTTTCTTCCCGCTAAGTTTAAGTAGCTTTTTAGTAAGTGGATATATTTTTGTATCAGAAAAAATGTCTATCAGTTCTTCGTCAATATTAGATACATGGTATGAACTAGTATTCTTGTGGGCTTTTTTAGGTGTATTAATATCGCTTATATTAGTAAAATTTTGGAAAAAATCTTCCGATGATGACGATATAAATAAATATTAATTTTATTATCAAAAAATAATTATTTCTAAACTATTTTAGGTTTATATTCAGATACTATTTTTAAAATCTCAAATGGTGCTGCCGAAGAGATTCGAACTCTCGACCTCTCCCTTACCAAGGGAGTGCTCTACCCCTGAGCTACGGCAGCAATTAGGATGAGCTGCGTTTTAGCGCAGTTAGGGTCAAACGCAAGTATAATCTTGAGAACTCCAACTAAAATACAACAAGACTTGCCAGCAACCATTTTGAATGCAAACCTACTTTAAACTTATTAAACTCAGGCTCTCAAAAATGACTAATAACGTCACAACTCACCAAGCTAACGAAGATGCGCGTAATGATAATATTTTAATCTACGTTAATGGTAATATAGTTCCGAAATCTCAAGCAGTTGTTAGTGTATATGATAGTGGCTTTATGTTGGGTGATGGCATCTGGGAAGGCTTGCGCTTGTATAATGGCAAATGGGCATTTTTAAACGAACATATTGATCGGTTATTTGAGGCATCACTAGCAATTGATTTAGATATTATAATGAACCGTGATCAAGTTATTCAAGCATTAGAGGACACTCGCGCAGCTAATAATATGACAACAGATGCACATGCACGGTTAATGATAACCAGAGGAGTAAAGAAGCGCCCATTCCAGCATCCAAGCTTGAGCCAATCAGGACCAACTTTTGTTATTATAGTTGAACACTCAAAGCCTAAGCTACCGCGGCCAATTAATTTAGCAACAGTTCCTCACATGCGTGGGTTACCTATGACACAAGATCCAAAATTAAATTCGCATTCTAAACTGAACTGTATTCTCGCCTGTATAGCTGCTGAAAAATCAGGCGCTGACGAAGCTTTGATGTTAGACATAAATGGATTTGTGAATACAACAAATGCTTGCAACTTTTTCATAGTTCGAAAAGGAGTGGTTTGGACATCAACGGGTGACTATTGCATGAATGGTATTACCCGGCAAAAAGTAATTGACCTTTGTCGTGAGGATGGAATTTCAGTCTTTGAACGCAATTATTCTTTAGTGGATACATACGGCGCTGATGAAGCTTTTTTAACAGGTACCTTTGGGGCGCAGACCCCCGTTGGATCAATTGATGGACGATTAATAGGCAAAGGTGAGCTTGGTCCAGTAGCAACTCGTATTCGCATATTATATAAAAGTCTTATAATAAAAGAAACAACATGAGAATTGCCATGTGGTCAGGCCCACGAAACCTTTCTACTGCAATGATGTATTCTTTTGGGGCGCGCAGTGATTTTGAAGTCAGCGATGAACCATTTTATGGTGCATACCTTAAGGCCACAGGAATTATCCACCCAATGCAAAAAGAAATTTTAGCCAGCCAAAACCTAGATTCAAATGCTGTTGCAAATTATTGCAAAGGGCCTTTGCCTGACAAAAAAAAATATTGGTACCAAAAACATATGTGTCAGCACATGATTAATAGTTTTCCGTTAGATTGGGCTAAAAGTTGTCAGAATGTTTTTCTAATACGCCACCCTGCTCGCGTTATTGCAAGTTATGCAACCAAACGGGAAGAGCCCACATTAGAAGATATTGGCTTTTTACAACAATGTTCAATATTTGATAAACTTGGAGGTACTGTAATTGATAGTAGTGACATTCTTCAAAACCCAAAGCTTTTACTTTCTAAGCTTTGCAAAGCCATTGATTTGCCCTTTGATGATGCCATGTTGAATTGGCCAGCTGGGGGTCATAAGTCTGATGGGGTTTGGGCAAAACATTGGTATGGGTCAGTTTGGAAATCAACACAGTTTTCTGGAGAAGAAGCCCCATTGCCTGTATTGAGCAATAAAATGTTTGAATTGTGCCAAAAAGCTTTACCCTTTTACGAAAAATTAAGACAACATTCTCTTTAAACCTACATCTAAGATTTATTTGCTAGAACAGAAATTAAATGTAAATTAGCTTCTTCTACTGTAAAAAATATGCAACCAATACTGTCTCGTACTAGACGCGTCCTTAAGCTTACATTACAACCAAATTATGGACAAATCAGAAGACCCAAAAGAAATCCCAAAGTCATCAGCAACTATAAAAGCTGAAGCTCGCGAAAAGCGGCTGAAAGAACAGTTGCGCCAGAATATGCATCGGCGTAAGGCACAAAAACGGGCACGCAAAACGCAAGAATAGAGGATATTCCAACATGGATTCAATTATAGTTCAGGGCAATGGACCAGTATCAGGAGAAATCCCAATTTCAGGTGCAAAGAATGCGGCTTTGACACTAATGCCAGCGGCCTTACTAACAGATAAGCCTGTTACTTTTACAAATGTACCTCGCTTATCCGATATTAAAACTACTAACGAATTACTAGCCTCTCTTGGCACCAAAATTTCAATGATAGATGATGGTCAAAAAATCACACTGACTACACCCGAAATAACCAATCATTTAGCACACTACGATATTGTACGAAAAATGCGTGCATCAATTCTTGTTTTAGGGCCAATAGTTGCACGACATGGCATTGCGGCGGTGTCCTTACCTGGAGGCTGTGCAATTGGTGCTCGGCCTGTTGATATTCACCTTAAAGGATTAGAGGTATTAGGTGTCGATCTAGATTTAAGAGATGGCTATATTCATGCAAAGGCGCCAAATGGTTTAAAAGGGGCAACATACGAGTTGCCTTTTGCATCAGTGGGCGCAACCGAAAACCTCTTAATGGCGGCAACTTTAGCAAAAGGGACAACGGTTCTTAAAAATGTAGCTAGAGAACCTGAGATTATTGATTTAGCTGACTTATTACGCCTGATGGGTGCAAATATAATAGGCGATGGCTCGAGCGTTATCAAAATTGAGGGTGTCGAGACACTTCACGGAGCTACACACCAGGTTGTGACAGATCGTATTGAATTAGGGACGTATATGATGGCCCCATTAATTGCAGGTGGGCAAGTCGAATTATTAGGTGGCAAAAGGCGAATTCTTGAAAGCTTTTGCCAAAAGTTAGAAGAAGCTGGTGCAGAAATTACTGAAACAGAAAGAGGCTTGTTGGTTGCCCGAAATAATGCAGATATCCGGGCCGTTAGTGTCACTACTGAACCTTACCCAGGGTTTCCAACAGATTTACAGGCTCAAATGATGGCACTTTTGTGCACTGCTGAAGGAAAATCAGTTCTAAACGAAACTATTTTTGAAAACAGATTTATGCATGCTCCCGAATTAATTCGTATGGGTGCAAACATTGAAGTTCATGGCGGTACAGCAACTGTGACTGGAGTTAATGAATTGCGTGGAGCACCTGTCATGGCTACAGATCTACGTGCCTCAGTTTCATTGATATTAGCTGGTCTTGCTGCCAAAGGTGAAACTAGAGTAGCCCGAGTATACCATCTTGACCGTGGCTATGAAAAAGTAGTTTCTAAATTTCGTGCTATTGGTGCCAATATTGAACGAATTAAAGAATAAGTATAACTATCTAGTTAAAAGAAACCACAGAGCACAAAAAGTTTTTTAAGTCTCTCCATATTAAGGGCATATTATGCCAATAGTTTTAAGAACCACCGATGCTGAATTTGATTTGCAATTTGAAGCATTGCTTTTAACCAAACGTGAAGCAGATCAGGATGTTGACGATATTGTATCTCAAATTTTGAGTGATGTTCAAACTCGCGGAGATAAAGCTGTTATCGAGCTAACTTCAAAATTTGATCAATTAGATTTAACGCCTGAAACACTGGCTTTTACGCCTAAAGAAATTAATGCTGCCATTGCTACTGTTCCAACTGATGAGCGTAGAGCTTTAGAATTAGCAGAAAAGCGCATAAGGGACTACCATGAACGCCAGCTTCCTGAGGATGCATGGTGGATAGGAGAGCATGGTGAAGGTTTAGGCTGGAGGTGGAGCGCTGTAGAAACAGCTGGTTTATACGTTCCAGGTGGTTTGGCTTCTTATCCCTCTTCAGTACTTATGAACGCAATTCCAGCGTCAGTTGCAGGTGTAGATCACATGTGCATATGCGCTCCCACACCTAATGGAAAATATAATCCGCTAGTTCTATTGGCAGCCCATTTGGCTGGTGTAGAAACAGTTTACCGAATCGGTGGGGCTCAAGCGATTGCAGCTATGGCTTATGGAACTAAAACAATTAAAAAGGTTGATACTATTACAGGTCCAGGCAATGCATTTGTTGCTGCCGCCAAACGTCGAGTATATGGGCGTGTAGGAATTGATATGATAGCCGGCCCTTCAGAAATTTTAGTAATAGCAGATCGTGATAATAATCCTGATTGGATTGCAATTGATCTGCTTTCTCAAGCCGAACATGATGAGAACGCACAGTCCATTTTAATTACAGATGACACTGAATTTGCAAATGCTGTTATAATTGCAGTCGAAAAACGTCTAGAAACTCTTGAACGTAAACATATAGCCAACCCATCATGGGAAAACTATGGATCGGTCATTATTACTAGTGACTTAACTGAAGCGGCCAAGTTATCAGATCGTCTAGCCCCTGAACATTTGGAGCTATGCGTTAAAGATGCCGAAGAATATTCAAAAAAAATTCGGCATGCAGGTGCAATTTTCATAGGATCACTTACTCCAGAAGCAATTGGGGACTATGTCGGGGGCCCAAATCATGTTTTGCCAACAGCGCGTTCAGCAAGATTTTCATCAGGTTTATCAGTTTTAGATTTTATGAAAAGAACAACTCTGACAAAAATGACACCTGAATCAATGGCCGCTATTGGCCCTGCTGCAGAAGTACTCGCAAAATCAGAAAGCTTGGAAGCACATGGGCTGTCATTAAGGGCACGCCTTAACCAGTTAAATACAAATGGCAAAGAAAATTAAGTGACTTATTTAGTAGATATAATATTAGATGATAGTGCGCTACCAGAGCCTACACCTGAAATAGCACAAGAAAGGCGTGTTGCAATCTTTGATTTATTGCAAGAAAATGAATTTATAGTAGTACGTGAAGGCTCACCTAAAGGTCCATATAAATTGTTATTGGGCATGCAGGACCGGCGCCTAGTGTTTACAGTTAGCACCGCATTAGGTGAACCTGCGGGTCAATTTATGTTATCTTTGTCACCATTAAAGCAGGTAATCAAAGATTACTTTGCTATTTGTGAGAGCTATTTCAAAGCTGTCACTACAATGCCACCAGCACAAATTGAGGCAATTGATATGGGCCGGCGTGGCATCCACGATGAGGGATCAGAACAATTACAAGAGCGATTAGAAGGTAAAATTGAAACTGACAAAATGACTGCTAGGCGTTTATTCACGTTAATCTGTGCTTTGCATTATAGGGGATAAATATGTCACTTCCATCTTCAGTTTTATTTTGTTGTAATCACAATTCTGTCAGATCCCCAATGGCTGAGGGTTTGATGAAATTACACATAGGAAGTCGTATTTATGTACAATCGGCTGGTGTAGCATCAGATCGTGACATAGACGGCTTTTCTATTGCTGTATGTGAGGAAGTAGGTGTCGAACTAATTCGCCATAAAGTTAGATCTTTTAAAGAGCTAGAAGAATGGGGAGAAGATTTGCATGGTTACGATCTAATAGTTGCTTTGTCTCCAGCAGCAGAAAGCATAGCACGTGAAAATACATTTAATGCTGCTGTAGATGTAGAGTTTTGGGACATTACTGACCCAACATCTATTGGTGAAACTCGAGAGGCTAAATTAATTGCCTATCGGGATGTACGCGATGATATATTGAACAGGATTAAAGCCAGGTTTCCAATATAATCTGAATTCTTCTTATCAAGAATCTTTTTAACTAAGTTAGAAAAAATATAAATATTACAAGGTTATTTTTCATTTAGTACCAAACATTCGATCTCCCGCATCTCCAAGGCCAGGCAAAATATAGCCTTTTTCATTTAAGCGTTCATCTAAGCTAGCAGTAACGATAGGAACATCAGGGTGAAGCTCTTTCATCAATGCGACGCCTTCAGGGCTTGCTAGAAGACATAAGAACCTAATATTTTTTGCTCCTGCTTCCTTTAACATATCAATCGCAGCTGCAGATGAATTACCTGTGGCAAGCATTGGATCAACCGCAATTACTAAGCGCTGCTCCAAATGACTTGGAACTTTAAAATAATACTTAACAGGCTTTAAAGTTTCCTCATCACGATACAAACCAACAAATCCAACTCTTGCAGATGGAATTAAATCTAAAACACCGTCTAACAACCCATTACCCGCACGTAGAATAGAAACTAATGCAAGTTTTTTACCAGCAATTACTGGTGACTCCATTTCTTGCATAGGAGTTTTTATGGTTTTATTTTCCATTTTCAAGTTACGTGTGACTTCATAGGCCAGTAATTGGCTCGTTTCTCGCATTAATTGTCGAAAATGATTGCTGGAGGTATTTTTATCCCGCATATGACTTAGCTTATGTTGGACCAATGGGTGGTCTACGATGGTTAAATGCTGATCCATGACTATCTCCTATATTTCATTCAACTTTGCTTTGAAACGAAGCTTATTTCAACCCTTACACCAAGTATTAGATTTATAAAATCATATAAGATAATAGTTTTTAAACCCTCAAATTGATACAAAACATAGTAATTACAGCCTTTTCACTTGATATTCTGCACAATCAAGCGCATATGCCCTTCATCGGGTGAAATAATCATCTAAGTAACAAAAGACGGAGACCACATGGCTAAAGAAGAACTTCTCGAATTCGATGGTGTTGTTGTAGAGCTTTTGCCGAATGCAACATTTCGGGTAGAGCTGGAAAACAGCCATGAAATCATTGCTCACACTGCTGGAAAAATGCGTAAAAACCGCATTCGCGTTTTAGCTGGAGACAAGGTTCAAGTTGAAATGACACCTTATGACCTATCAAAGGGCCGTATTAATTTCCGCTATAAATAATCCAATGCAACTAATTCTTGGTTCTGCGTCGCCAAGGCGACGTGAGCTATTGGCTCAAATCGGCGTAACTGCTGATAAAATTATTTCTGCTGATATAGATGAAACGCCATTGCGCGGCGAACGACCTCTCACTTACGCATTGCGAATAGCTTCAGCAAAGTCTCAAGCAATCAGTGCTGTTGAATGTGATTTAGTCCTCTCAGCAGACACTGTAGTATCAGCCGGAATTCGCATCTTAGGCAAACCTAAAAATGCAGGCCAAGCATTCGAATACTTATCATTACTTTCAGGCCGGCGTCATCGTGTCACAACTGCTGTATCATTGAGAAAAGGCAGTAAAGTTTGGGCACGAAGTGTAACAACTGCCGTAAAAATAAAAAATTTGTCTGATACAGAAATTTCAGCTTACATTCGCTCTAATGAGTGGCAAGGAAAAGCCGGTGGTTACGCAATACAAGGGATAGCCGCCGTGTTTATACCTTTTATATCTGGAAGTTATTCTAACGTGGTTGGATTACCACTCACCGAAACAGCAAACTTATTAATTGCTGCAGGCTATCCAGTTTCATACGAAGGGCACTCATCATGAAAAAAGGTCGCATTGTCGTTTTAGACACAGTTAATGGAAAATCAGCCGCAGCATTGCTAGTAAATGGCCAATTACATGATTTGTTAATTGAAGCAGATAACAATGCGCCAAAGCCAGAAGCTATTTACCGTGCCCGCACAACCATACCCATGAAGGGTCAAAACGGAATAATTTTAGATTTAGGTAATGGGCAAAAAGGTTTTTTGCGCAATGCTAAAGGCATTCCACAAGGCACTCAAATGACGGTTCAGGTGGCTACGCACGCTGAAATTGGCAAAGCTGCACCAGCAGTAAGTAAATTAATTTTTAAAAGTCGCTATTGCATTGTTACACCTGACGCACCAGGTTTAAACATAGCAAGATCAATCAAAGACGACGATGAACGTGAGCGCTTATTGGAGATTACCCATAATACTTTGGGTGATCGAGACAATAAATATGGTTTAATTATTAGGTCCTCAGCAATGGGAATTGATGAAGATTCAATAATAGACGATATAAATGCCATGTATGACTTAGCAGATGATGTGATGTCGCAAACATCAGGCGAACCTGCCCTCATTATGCCCGCTCCTAGTGCTGAAATGCGTGCCTGGCGTGATTGGGTAAATCCTTACCCTGACGAAGTTGTTAATACAGCAGGTAGTTTTGAAAATATGGGAATTTGGGACCATATTGAACGATTGAAGCAAAGCCGTGTAAGTATGCCAGATGGGGCTTCAATGATAATTGAGCCTACATCTGCACTAGTTGCAGTAGATGTAAATACCGGGAACGATTTTTCACTTCATGCAGGCTTAAAAGCCAATCTTTCTGTTGCTAAGGAATTACCAAAACAGCTGGCATTGCGCGGTTTAGGTGGCCAAGTTGTAATTGACTTTGCACCTTCACCAAAAAAGGATAGACATACTATTGAAACAGCTCTGGCATCTGCTTTCCGTAAAGGAAATATAGATACAATAATCGTTGGCTGGACTACATTGGGAAACTTTGAGTTACAACGTAAGCGCGAAAGAATTCCGCTAACAGAATTATTAACTGATTAAGTTAAGGCACTTAATAATCCAGCTATGCTAAGGCACATTAGTAAAACAAGGCAAAAGCGCTTATAAAATGCCTGTAAGGCTGGAGAAAATAAACTATACCCAATAAAAACACCTGCAAGTAAAACAGGTGCAAATACTATACCTCGCGTAACTGCCTGCACATCCATAATACCATAAATTAGGTGCCAAATTAAGGATGTAAACAGTCCAATAAATAAATACATAACTAGAGCACCGCGCATCGAGCGTGGGTCAATTTTACTCGCCAACACGTAAAGCGCTACAACCATTCCACCCAGTGCTGCCAACCCAGAGACTATACCAGCTATTAACCCTGTACCGTATAAGCCAATGCGGGTTCCAACAAATTTTGGTGTAAAATTAAACAGCTGCATCACTGCAAGAATTAAGATTAATCCCAAAGCTACAATTCGCGTAGTTTCAAAAGGCAAACTTATGGTTGCCATTAAGCCAATAGGCACACCAATTGCAGAGCCTATCGATAATACCCAGACAATAGACATATCTGCATCACGAATACCCCCTCGCAACATAATCAAACTAGCAAAAGCTTCTAACAAATAAACCATCGGAATCAATTCAACTGTAGATAAAGTCCCAGCCATACTTGCTACTACAACTGCAGATAGCGCAAAACCCGAAAAGCCACGCACCAATCCCGCTACAAAAATAGCAATTAAGCAATATATAAATTGCATTTCTGTTAAATCGGTTAACTCTGAAAAATATACTAGCATATAATCGTCCTAATACTTTAGAATACTTAGACAAGTTAAAAACCACTTTCGTCACAATACGTATTAATCTAGACAGTTTAAAACCAAAGGATTTTTAAATGCCCTGCCCAATGTGTAACAAAGACCCAGTCACAAAATACCGTCCATTTTGCTCTAATCGTTGTGCAGATTTAGATTTAGGAAAATGGCTTACTGGCGCTTATGTTATTCCTGCAGCAGATACTGATGAAGAGGACAGTATTTCATCAGATTTCATCCCTAACGAAAGTAATTTGCATTAGTGCCAAAATTCCCCTTGCACCATGTGATACATAATCTTAAAACGCCACAACCTAAGACAGCCTTCATGGCTAATCTTAACCCGTGCCCGGGTAGCTCAGGGGTAGAGCAGTGGACTGAAAATCCTCGTGTCGGTGGTTCAAATCCACCCTCGGGCACCATTTTAAAAATATTATCTGTAATGCCATGATCTATACGCCTATAATAATTTATTTTCAAAGCTAACCTAATGATTTAAATTTATTTCACACATATCAAACAATAGATTTAGTTTCATACCCTTTGATGATATCAATTTATTTTTAATATTTTATGATATTATATGACTAATCATTATAGTCTTATTTATTAAAAGAGCTCTATATTTATTGAGTTTCAAAACTTATCAAAGCCATGCCGAGAACTAACAGAATTAATCCAGCAATGCCTACAAGGCCAATATGCTGTTTAAATAAAATAACACTTACAATCACTGATCCAACTGATCCAATTCCAGTCCAAACTGGATAAGCAATACCAAGCGGTAAAAATCGCATAGACCAGTACAATGCAGCCAGACTAGTGAGCATCAAGACTAGTGTTATAGTAAGCAAGCTAAAACTGAATTTTTCAGCACCAAGCTTCATGGTTGTTGCCCATGCAGTTTCAAGTAAACCCGCAATAATTAAAACTATCCAAGCCATGCTAACCTCCATAATATTGGACGTTTCAAAAATATACCAAAACGCTATCAAGAATTTGGACTTCATACACTAGGTATAAAACAAAATATAGATAGAAAAATAAAGCTGGGACCCAATATTTATGAAAATAGAATAAATATAAAAAAGGCAAAAAATTATAGCCCTTTTTAAAATATTATAATCTTTTATTAAGACATTACATTTACTAAGGCCAAGAATATAAAGCCAGAAATAATAGCAGCCGCTGGAACTGTTATTACCCATGCAGCTATAATTGTCATAAAGTGAGATCGACGCACCAACTTACGATGTTTACGCTTTTTAGATCCTTGTTTTTCAGCTTCAGCCAACTTTACAGCTGCAACTTTTTTATTACTGGTTGTAACGCGCCAATGTACTTCACGAAAAAATCCAACACCAAATACAGATCCAACAGCTATGTGTGTAGAACTAACAGGCAGTCCTAACCAAGATGCAATAATCACAGTAATAGCTGCAGATAAGGCAACACAATAAGCGCGCAGAGGATTTAATCTTGTAATTTGTTCACCTACCATGCGGATCAGTTTTGGGCCAAATAACAATAAGCCAAACGAAATACCAAAAGCACCTACAACCATTACCCAAATTGGGATTGTAACTTTAGAAACAACTTCTCCAGCTTCAACTGTGTGGACAATTGCAGCCAGTGGACCAACTGCGTTTGCTACATCATTAGCGCCATGCGCAAATGATAACATCGCTGCTGCAAATATTAATGGAATTGTGAACAAGCCACGTACAGTTTCTTTTGTGTTTGGCTTACCTTGAGATTGTCTATGTATTATCGGGCGAGTTATACCATAAGCCAATGCTGCAACTATACCACCAATTATTAGAGCTGTTTGCAAATCTATTTTAATAATTTTCTTAAAGCCTTTGACAGCCAAATATGTTGAAAAAGCCATTGCCATAATAGCTATTAATACAGGTACCCAACGGCGTGCTGCTGCAATTTTATTCTGCTTGTCTGATACCTGTGATTTAATAAACCATAAAAATAGTGCTGCAATCAAACCACCCAAAAGAGGCGAAATTACCCAAGATGCTGCGATTTGGCTCATTTTTGGCCAATTCACAGCGCCAAAACCAGCTGCCGCAATACCTGCACCCATTACGCCACCAACCACTGAATGTGTTGTTGACACTGGCGCGCCAACCCAAGTAGCTAAATTTACCCACATCGCTGCAGAAATTAATGCAGCAAACATTGCCCAAACAAAAATTTCAGGATCACCCACAGCAGATGGGTCAATAATCCCTTTTGAAATGGTGCCAACAACATCGCCACCAGCTAAAAGAGCCCCTGCACTCTCAAAAATAGCGGCAATAATTAGAGCGCCTGTCATGGATATAGCATTTGCACCAACTGCAGGGCCTACGTTATTAGCAACATCGTTAGCACCAATATTTAATGCCATGTATGCACCAATCGCAGCACCAGCAATTATGATATAACTATCAGAATTCCAACCAAGAATAAGGCTGGCGATTAAGCCCGCAACAATAATAAAAGCAAATGCAATTGATGGTGCTAAAAATTGCTGCCGTGTGGCAACAGCTGCTTTCTCTAATGAAACGCGGCTCTTCAGGTCACGGTCTAGAGTTTTATTTGGGCGTGCTTTTTTAACCATTGTGTGACCTCTCACATTTACCGCAAAGAATGAATAAACATTTGTTCATGAATCTTTATTGAAGTATTAATTTAATGTAACAACTATGTGACAAATCTAATAAACTATGTCCAAATATCGATTTTTATAAAATGAAAGAATACAATGCCACGCACAACTTCTAATAAAGGATTAGTTTTAATCGTTGAAGATGAGCCATCACAAATGGAGCTCTTGTCTTTTAACCTTACAGCAGAAGGATATAATGTACTTCGCGCTGAAGACGGCGAAGAAGGATTGTTATTATTCCAAGAAAACAATGTTGACTTAGTTTTATTAGATTGGATGTTGCCCAATACTTCTGGATTAGAAGTTTGTCGCCAAATAAAAAGATCGAAGAGAGCAACGGATTGCCATGTAATCATGTTAACAGCTAGGGGCGAGGAAGATGATAGAATTCGCGGGTTAGACATCGGAGCAGATGATTACATTGTGAAACCTTATTCAATAAAAGAACTTTTGGCGCGCGTCCGTTCAGGCATTCGCATTAGATCTGCCGCTAAGGTAGATGACGTGTTAACTTATGGAACCATTAAAATGGAAATAAACCGTCGGTCCGTCACAATCAAAAATTCTGTTATTTCAATGGGGCCTCTAGAATTTAAATTATTACAGGTTTTATTAGAATCTCCCAAGCGCGTATTTTCAAGGACACAGCTATTAGAACGTATTTGGACTGATAATTTAGATGTTGAAACGCGAACAGTAGACGTTCACATCGGCCGATTACGTAAAGCAATAAGAGCAGTAAATAATGAAGATTTAGTAAAAACAGTGCGCGGATTTGGCTATTCTTTAGATAATATTTCTTAACTCATCAGTTAATAATGCTGCTTCACTCAAACTATTATCTAAATTTTGCAAAATACAATCTATATCATTGTTACTTATTGTCAGAGGTGGTCTGATTTTCAAAATATTGTCAAACGGCCCCTCTACCCCAATTAGTATTCGCTCCTGCTTCATTCGATTTACTATAAAGCTAGCTATTTCAGTTGCTGGTGTAAGACATTCACCAGTAATTAGCTCCACCCCAACAAATAATCCAAAGCCTCGCACGTCCCCAATCAAGGAATGGCAATTTTGAAGTTTACGCAAACCTTCAAATAAACGCTCTCCCTTTAAACGTGCATTTTGTTGAAGGTTTTCATCTTCAACAATTTTCAAAACCTCAGCACCAATGCAACAAGATAAAGTCGACCCACCAAAAGTAGAAAAATATTCAATCCCATTTGCAAAATTTTCTGCAATTTCATTAGTCGTTACGACAACTCCAATTGGATGCCCATTTCCTATTGGTTTACCCAAAACAACTATGTCTGGTATGACTTCTTGCTGCTCAAAACCATAAAAATAGTCCCCCAGTCGCCCAAGACCCGTTTGAACTTCATCTGCTATGCAAACACCCCCTAAACTACGTATTTTTTCATAAACCGCCGAAAGGTAACCTATTGGGGGAATAATTTGCCCCCCAACACTTGGAAATGTTTCAGCAATAAACCCAGCTAACTTACCCCCACGTATATCAATTTGAGCAATGGCATCATCGATTAGGTTTGCATATTTAATAGCTCGATCTGGATCATCTCGGCGATACTTCCCTCGATAATCATCTGCTACATCTACAAGATGTATCCAAGGCTTACAGCCAATTCCATTTGGTTTATTAAATTTATAAGCTGACACTTCTAGTGCAGCGTTTGTATTCCCATGATAGCCATGATCTGGGGTTATAATATCTTCTCCACCGGTAGTAGTCCGCGCCAACCTCAAAGCAAGTTCATTAGCCTCTGAACCTGAATTAACGAAATAACATACATTAAGATCCGCAGGCATTTTAGCTAAAATAAGGTTAACAAATTTATTTTGTGCAGGATGAAGGTATCTTGTATTAGAATTTAATAATTGGAGTTGCTTAGAAACTACGGCCTGAATGCGCGGATGGGAGTGACCAACATGTGGAACATTATTATAAGCATCCAAGTAAGTTCGACCCATCTGGTCAAATAAATAATTTCCCCATCCACGTAAAAACATTACAGGCTCATCATATGATAATTTTAGATTTTTACCGAAATGGTTCTGACGCCCCCGCAAGATATCATTTTGATTGAGTGGATGATAAGCTGTTTTAGTATCTAACAGATTTAATAATGCTGCAGGGTTTGGGCATAATGCTCCCCACAAATCCATTTGGTCAGGATCAGCAACACCAGGCCAATTATCACCCATTTCATCAATAGATAAAGCAAGTTGAAAATGTAAGTGAGGTGCCCACCCACCGTTTTGGTTTTGAGCACCCAGATGACAAAATGCTTCACCTTTTTTAATAGTTTGGCCTATTGAAAGTGTATGCAAAATTTCTGGATTTAAGTGACCGTAAAGTGTAAAGAATGTATTTTTATCGGGCGTTTTATGGCGTAAAATCACAACACCCCCATAATCCAAATAATCCTCACGGTTTTCAAGAGCCTCAACTACACCCACCAAGGGGGCGTAAATTTTATGACCACTTGAGGCAAAAATATCTATTCCAATATGTACTGTTCGGCGATTAGCAGTTTTATAAACCCCATTTTGAAAAGCTTCAGACGTATAAATCAAACGGGGCTCTCCCCAATAGCCCAGCCAATAATCTGCATCAATTTCATCACCAATTGCAGATGCTTCATCTAGACTTAATTCAAACGGGTTTTGTGGAACAGCTGATCCTGTAACCGATAAGTCCCCCATGGGCGCACCATTTAAATCACACTTAAATATTGGAGCAAAACTACCACGTGCCTCATTCAAATATGTCAATATTTGTGTGGCATTGCTTGTTATACTAAACCCACAAACAATACGTAGCTTGGCTAATACCATGCCTTCACTTAGCTGTTGCTCCAAGAACCGCCAAGCTGGCGCTTGAGAAATGGTTACATAAGGATCTTCTGGGTTTTCTACAGCCATCAGCGTTGAATTTATTACACTCACAGCTAACCTCATGCGTAGAAAAGTATAAATCATTTTAAGTTCATTAACTTTGAGGGGATATATTAGATGATAGCCTTCAACTAACTTAGCTAGTGCATCTATTGGATCATCACGGTCTAAAACTGCATAAGCCCCAGCAATAGCTAATTCACATATCCTTGGATTTAGTACCATGTCGCCAAAATCAATTATACCTGAAACCTTAACACCACCTAAATTTCTGGAAGTCGCGAGAACATTATAGTCATTTAAATCATTGTGAATGGCGACATGTGGCAAGTTCTGAGCTTGCTCTAAAATTATCTCATACTGATCAATAATTTCAGATATAATGCCTCTACGTAATTTACATTTAATTAAATTTAAATGATCTTTGATCCAATTAGATTGCATTAAATTCCATTTGAAATCACGCTTCAAATATGGGTGGTTAAAGTCTGTAAGTGCTAAATTTAAAACTCCAGACTTTATTCCTAAATCATAAATAAAATTGAGAGATTGAGGCTTAATATTTGCATAACAGATACCATCTAAAGCAGTAATCATCCAAATTAGCCTTGGTATGCCTTCTTCATCATCGAAGACAACATAATCAGTACCTGATAAACTAGGTATAATCTTAGGTATAGGTAATTTTTTCTTTTCTAACCTTCGAATTGCAGCACATTGCATATCAACCAAATCAGAAGGACAATCTGCTCGCATAACTTTTAAGATATATTTTTGTCCTGAAGTCTCCAACACCATGAAGTTTAAATCAAATTCTCCATCTAGACATTTAAGCTTTGCATCGATACCAAACTTTTGCCTCAAGCATTCCGCCCAGTAGATTAACATTTAAGAGATCCTCAGTTTCATCACACAAAACCCTACGCCAGGCTTTTAATGGCATCAATATTAAAAAATAAAAGAAGTAATAGTATCCAATAAAGTATTTAGTTTATCATTATAAAAAATAGAATATTTGTTAGGTAGTAAAATATATTTAATGAATGCATTGCTTTGTTGGCAATAATTATTAATCGTATTAATTAAGATGCAGATAAAATTTTTACTAGGAGTAAAAAATATTAATATATTAAAAACACTAATTGCGGCAGCTAGTTTAATTATTTTGGCAAGCACATCGTCCGCACAAAATAGTAAAATTTCGATAGCTGAATTACCGTGGAGCGGTGCAAATGCAATAGCTCACATTATTCAAGCAATTATAATTGGTCCAATGGGTGGAGAAGCTGAGATAATTAAAGGTACCTCTGATAGCTCAATCATCTTCGCATCTATGGATAAGGGCAATGGATATGTTGATGTCCATCCAGATATTTACATGCCAATTCAAGCTCACAATTGGAATAGGTATGTAGAAGAAAATAAAACAGTTGTAGTAAACAAACCTTACAAAGGCACCCAAGGTATGTTTGTACCAAATTATTTAGCTGCAAAAATTACTTCCTTCGAAGATTTAGCAAATCCTAAAATTGCAAAAATTTTTGATCAAGATGGCGACGGCAAAGGGGAGTATTGGGCTGGTGACACTTCCTGGACATCCACTAAAGAATGGCAAATAAAATTTAAATCTTATGGTTTAGAAAAACTGTGGGAACCACTAATTATTTCTGATCTAAAATTTCAAGAAAGATTAAGAAAGTCTTATAATGCTCAAGTACCAATTTTATTTTATTACTGGACGCCAGAGTGGATATTTTCTGGCTATGATTTATCTCAATTGGATGAACCAATTATATATGAAGGCTGTCGCACTCTAGATTTGGAAAAAGAAAATTGGCTAGAAGTTTCAACATTCAAGTGTAAGCACAGCGACACAGAAATTTGGGTAGGCCACTCTAAATCACTTGAAGAGCGCAACCCAGCCGTGGCAAAAATGTTAACAAACATAGCTATTAATCCAGAAACAGTTAACGAATGGATCATGAAGATTAGGTATAACGAAAAAAATGCACAAAATATTGCTAAAAATTGGGTTGAAGAAAATATGGATATAGTAAATTTGTGGATTAACGGCTAATTTGAGTACTATACACCTTAAAATTACATCTTAATTTAGAAGACATTTTTATTTTAGATTGTTGATTCAAATATATTTAATAATTTAAAAATATTCTAAATCAACTTATTATCTACCAAATCCGCTGCAATCAGTCCACGTAAAGAATTACCTACAAACACTTCGGCTGCATCTCTTAGATCTTCCAAGAACAGAATACCTTCCTGCGCTTGCCCACTTAAAAGCATTTCTTCTCGCAATACACCTGGCAAACATCCACAACTGATAGGTGGTGTTACCAAAATATTATTTTTTCTTACAAATATATTGGTAATTGTACCTTCACAGACTTCACGCTTTTCATTTAAAAATAAAACCTCATCAAAATCTATTAGTTGAGATCGAACCGTATCATAGAGAGCACGGTTAGTTGTTTTTACACCTAACCAAGGGTCGTTAGATTGAAGGAACTTATCTGAAATTCCAATAGACCAACGACTTACCTCTGTAATACTAGCAACTTTAACATTAACTATTCCATCTAGGTTAATAGTTACACGTAATCGAACTGGCGTATCATCTACAGATTCACCCAGCGCCATCAAGACCGCCCCACGGTCAAACAAATAGTGCAGTCGAGAACAAGTTTTCTCCATGCGGTCCATATGTCGAGCCAAACGCATGAAACCATGTTCAGGAGTATAACCTAAGGTTTCTATTACCTCTAATCCTTTAGGGGTAATTTTGTGTAACGCATTTTCCATAAAGCTTCCTCATATTCAGCAGCTGCAGTACTATCATAAACAATTCCTCCACCCACATTTAATCGTACTTCACCACCTGCAAATAAGCTAAGTGTTCGTATACAAACGTTGAAGCTCATAGAACCCGCAGGCGAAATCCATCCCATTGATCCGCAATATACGTCACGTGGCTCAGGTTCTAAATTACGAATAACTTCCATGGCTCTAATTTTAGGTGCTCCCGTTATAGAGCCACATGGGTACAACGCTTTAAATAAATCAAAAATGCTTAAATCGTTCAGCAGAGTAGCGCGAACCTCTGAAACCATTTGGTGAACAGTTTTGTAACTTTCAACAGTAAAAAGTTCTGGAACATGTACTGAGCCCAAGGTAGCTACACGAGAAATATCATTGCGAAGTAGATCAACAATCATAAGGTTTTCAGCCCTATTTTTTGGATCATTGGTTAACCAATCAATAAGTTTTGCATCTTCGCATGCATCTTTTCCTCGAGGCACAGTACCTTTCATTGGGCGAGTGAAAATATTACCATCATCATCAACCTTAAAAAATAGTTCAGGAGATCGAGAGACTAAAATAGGCCCCTCTCCAAAGCTAACCACGCCACCATAACTGACAGGTTGCACGGAGCGCAGTGCCGCATATAACCCTAGTGCAGTCCCTTGATACTTAGACGTAAGTGGAAAAGTTAAGTTGGTCTGATAAAAATCGCCTGAAGCAATATATTCAGCTAAGACTTTGAATGGTATAGTATATTCAGCTTCTGACCAGGTAGGTTTGGGGTCATCTAGTTTTGCATAATCTTTTTCAGCTAAAGCCTTATTCATTAGGTTTTCTTTGACACTAACATCTGGGCCATCAAACACTCCAAAACAAATTAGCGGAGACCGCCTATTTTCTGGCATAAGATTTGCCAACTTGGGCTCCAGTGCATAGCCGAGTTCATAGCTCGCAAACCCTGCAAGCCACTTACCCGATGCACGAGCACGCTCCATTTCATCAAAAGCATTCCCAACATCATCAGAATTCCACGCACATATCAAACCTTCAGGATTAGCAAACGCTTTCGCTTCCCCATTTGGACCATCTTCTAATAAAATATAAGTATCGCCCATTACTCGAGCCTTTATTTTTGATTCTTACTTATCTAGTGCGATCATGCATTAGTTTCCACAAAAATCACTTCTTACTTTATTCTATTTGATTCAATGCAACTGATACACTTTGAAATGCAATAAAAGTGCATAAAAACACAATACTCTCAGTGCATAATTCCTCAAAATTCCCTTGCACCAGCCCCTTCAAAACATTAGACGCAGAACAATTTGGAAATCACGCGTGATTCACCTTGCGCGGCAGACAAAAGGGCCATGCCATGCCAAAAAGAACCGATATTAATACAGTTATGATCATCGGTGCAGGCCCCATTATTATTGGCCAAGCATGTGAGTTCGACTATTCAGGGGCTCAGGCATGCAAAGCATTAAAAGAAGAGGGGTATCGAGTAGTTCTTGTTAACTCTAATCCAGCTACAATTATGACTGATCCAGATATGGCTGATGCAACCTATATAGAACCCATTACACCAGAGGTTGTTGCTAAAATTATTGCAAAAGAAATTTCTCTATACCCAGAAGATAAAATGGTATTGTTGCCAACAATGGGCGGCCAAACAGGATTAAATACTGCGTTAGCATTAGATGAAGATGGCACCCTGAAAAAGTATGGCATTGAATTAATTGGCGCTGATCGTAAAGCAATTGAAATGGCTGAAGACCGTAAATTATTTCGTGAAGCAATGGATCGCTTAGGGATCGAAAATCCTCGCGCTACAATCGCCCATACTCTTGGAGAATCCATGGCTGCCATAGAAGATATTGGCTTGCCAGCAATAATTCGTCCAGCATTTACAATGGGCGGTACAGGTGGTGGTATAGCTTATAATCGTGAAGAGTTTATTCACTTTTGCACCACAGGACTAGATGCATCACCCGTAAGCCAAATCTTAATAGATGAAAGCTTATTAGGTTGGAAAGAATTTGAAATGGAAGTCGTTCGTGATAAAGCGGACAATGCCATAATTGTTTGTGCAATCGAAAACGTTGACCCAATGGGCGTCCATACAGGTGATTCAATAACTGTAGCTCCAGCATTAACGCTCACAGATAAAGAATATCAAATGATGCGAACACATTCCATTAACGTGCTGCGTGAAATAGGCGTTGAAACAGGTGGTTCAAATGTTCAATGGTCTGTAAATCCTAAAGATGGTCGAATGGTTGTAATTGAAATGAACCCACGGGTGTCACGTTCGTCAGCTTTAGCATCAAAAGCTACTGGATTTCCAATTGCTAAAATTGCAGCAAAACTAGCAATTGGTTACACACTGGATGAATTAGATAACGACATCACGGGTGTAACGCCTGCCTCCTTTGAGCCTAGTATCGATTACGTTGTTACAAAGATTCCTCGTTTTGCTTTTGAGAAGTTTCCTGGCGCAGAACCTATTTTGGGGACTGCTATGAAATCTGTTGGTGAAGTTATGTCAATAGGGCGCACGATTCACGAATCTTTACAAAAAGCATTAGCATCATTAGAAACTGGTTTAACTGGTTTTGATGATATAGCCATCCCAGGTGCACCTGAAAAACCAGCTATTATTCAGGCTATTTCTAAACAAACACCAGATCGTATGATATTAATAGCCCAAGCCATGCGGCATGGTTTATCAAATGATGAAATCATTGCTGCAACATCATACGATCCATGGTTTTTAGACCGCATTCGCGAGATAGTTGATGTTGAAACTGATATTATCAAAAATGGTCTTCCAAATAACGCAATAAAAATGCGTGAAGTTAAGATGATGGGCTTCTCTGATGCTCGATTAGCAATCTTAACCGGAAAAAAAGAACGCGATATACGTGTATCTCGAAATGCATTAGGTGTTGTTGCAGTATTTAAACGCATCGATACCTGTGCTGCAGAATTTGAAGCGCAAACCCCATATATGTATTCTACATATGAAGCTGATGCTATGGGCGAGGTCGAATGCGAAGCTTGGCCCTCGGATCGCAAAAAAATTGTTATATTAGGTGGTGGGCCAAATCGTATTGGCCAAGGCATTGAGTTTGATTATTGCTGTTGTCATGCATGTTATGCATTAACAAAAGCTGGTTACGAAACTATTATGATCAATTGTAATCCGGAAACAGTTTCAACAGACTATGACACGTCAGATCGTTTATATTTTGAGCCTGTAACGATGGAATCTGTAATGGAGATTCTACGTATCGAACAAGAAAATGGTACATTACATGGTGTTATTGTGCAATTAGGCGGGCAAACTCCCTTAAAGTTGGCAAATGATCTAGAAGCTGAAGGAATACCAATACTAGGGACGACGCCAGATTCTATTGATTTAGCTGAAGATCGCGAACGGTTCCAAAAATTACTGGAAAAATTAGAACTTAAACAACCGTATAACGGTATTGCACACAATGATGATGAAGCATTTATCATAGCTGCCGATGTTGGATATCCCTTAGTAATCCGCCCATCTTATGTTTTGGGCGGGCGCGCTATGGAAATAATTCGCTCAGACGAGCAATTAACGCGTTACATCAAAGAGGCCGTTATAGTATCTGGAGACAGCCCAGTACTATTAGACAGTTACCTTGTGGGTGCCATCGAAGTTGACGTAGATGCCCTCTCAGATGGAAAAAACGTACACGTTGCAGGTATAATGCAACACATTGAAGAAGCAGGTGTCCACTCGGGTGATAGCGCATGTTCATTGCCACCTTACTCACTTCCCCAACATCAAATTGATGATATGATCGGCCAAACCAAAGCTTTAGCTTTAGGATTAAACGTAGTTGGATTAATGAACATTCAATTTGCGATTAAAGATGAAGATATTTTTATTTTAGAAGTTAATCCACGCGCATCGCGTACAGTCCCATTTGTGGCCAAAGCAATTAATTCACCAATCGCAGCAATAGCTGCACGTGTAATGGCGGGTGAACCATTAACCAATTTTGAGCTTAAATCACCCTCTCCAAATCACTTTGCAGTTAAAGAGGCAGTAATGCCATTTAACAGGTTCCCCGGCGTTGATGCACTCTTGGGTCCTGAAATGCGTTCTACCGGCGAAGTGATGGGTTTAGATAAAAATTTCGAACGTGCTTTTTTTAAATCACAACTAGGTGCCTCAACACCATTACCTACTTTTGGTACTGTATTTATCTCTGTGAAAACAGGTGACAAAGGTCCACTAATTCTTGAAGCTGCAAAAATTCTTTTTGCACTTGGATTTAAGATTGTGGCCACTGGAGGTACATCGAGTTGGCTAACAGAAGGCGGCGTGCTAAATAATCGTGTTAAAAAAGTTTATGAGGGCCAACCAAACATCGTAGACTCATTGAAAAATAATGAGATAGATTTAATTTTTAATACGACAGATGACAATCAAAGCTTAACTGACAGTCGCTATATTCGGGCAGCTGCTTTATCAAATAAAATATGTTATTACACCACTGCGGCAGCCTCAAACGCAGCAGCAAAAGCTATCCGTGAGGCAGAGAACAATGAGCTTGAAGTTAATGCTTTGCAAAATTATCAAAATCTAAAATAATAAATTCTTTTTGTATTGAGCACGGCTCTAAAATATTAATAAAAGTTTACATGTAGATAAAAAATCTAGTGTCCATTTTCTGATCAAAAAAAGATTGAATAGTAAAAAAATTAGCTTTTATGATTGATAACAATTACACAGCTGTTAAAAATATAAAAATGTATTAATAATGTTTTATATCAACCAAGATCTCACCAATACGCCCGTGAACCAAGTTTGAACAATAACCAAAATAGTATTTTTTCAGTATTATTAGCCGAAACGGATATCAAATGAAAAATTTTAAAAAAATTCTTATTGCTAACCGTGGTGAAATCGCAATTCGAATCATGCGAGCTGCAAATGAAATGGGGAAAAAAACAGTCGCAGTTTATGCTGAGGAAGATAAACTTGGATTACACCGTTTCAAGGCTGATGAAGCATATCGCATTGGTGAAGGCATGGGCCCAGTTGCAGCATATTTATCAATCTCAGAAATTATTCGTGTAGCAAAAATGTCTGGTGCTGACGCTATACACCCTGGCTATGGTCTTTTATCGGAAAATCCAAATTTTGTGGATGCTTGCGAAGAGGCTGGTATAAAATTTATTGGCCCAAAAGCGAAAACAATGCGGGAGTTAGGTGACAAAGCATCAGCACGTAAAGTTGCAATGGCTGCTGGTGTTCCTGTCGTTCCTGCCACCGAAGTATTGCCAGATGACATGGACGAAGTACGTCGCATGGCAAACAAAGTTGGTTATCCTTTTATGCTAAAAGCATCATGGGGTGGCGGAGGGCGAGGTATGCGCCCAATTATGAATGCTGATGAACTTGAAGAAAAAGTTCTGGAGGGTCGTCGTGAAGCTGAAGCTGCATTTGGTAATGGCGAAGGGTATCTTGAACGCCTTGTCCAACGTGCACGACATGTTGAAGTTCAAATTTTAGGCGATAGTTTTGGTGAAATTTATCATTTATTTGAGCGTGATTGCTCTGTACAGCGCCGCAATCAAAAAGTTGTAGAACGTGCACCAGCTCCATATCTAACAGAAGAACAGCGTACAGAAATTTGTAACTTAGGGCGCAAGATATGTGCACATGTTGGCTATGAATGTGCTGGTACAGTTGAATTTCTTATGGATATGAACACCGAAGAATTCTTCTTTATAGAAGTTAACCCACGTGTTCAGGTGGAACACACTGTTACTGAAGAAGTTACAGGTATTGATATAGTTCGAGCGCAAATTAAAATTGCCGAAGGTAAGACACTGGCGCGCGCCACAGGAGCTCAAAGCCAAGCAGATATTAAATTAAACGGGCACGCACTTCAAACACGTATTACCACCGAAGATCCACAAAACAATTTCATTCCAGATTATGGCCGTATAGCTGCATATAGGTCAGCCACCGGTCTTGGCATTCGGCTGGACGGTGGTACCGCATATTCAGGTGCTGTGATCACACGGTATTACGACAGTTTATTAGTGAAAATTACATCAAAAGCATCTAGCCCTGAAAACGCAATTGCACGTATGGATCGTGCATTGCGTGAATTTCGAATTCGAGGCGTTTCGACTAATATTGCGTTTGTAATAAATTTATTAAAACATCCAACGTTTTTGAACAATACCTATAGTACAACATTTATTGATAATACACCTGAGCTTTTTGATTTCAAACCTCGCCGTGACCGAGCTACAAAGATTTTAAATTTTATTGCAGATATTACTGTAAATGGCCACCCAGATGTTCATGGCCGTCCAATGCCAGATGCAAATGCTAAGTCACCAAAGCTTCCAATAAATAGTGCGGCTAAACCATCATATGGCACGCGTAATTTGCTAGAAGAAAAAGGCCCACAAGCTGTCGCTAATTGGATGGCTGATCAAAGCCAATTATTAATTACTGACACAACAATGCGGGATGGACACCAATCACTATTAGCAACCCGTATGCGTAGTTTTGATATGATCAAAATTGCCGATTCATATGCTCACAACTTACCTCAGCTTTTTTCTATGGAATGCTGGGGCGGTGCAACGTTTGATGTAGCTTATCGCTTCTTGCAAGAATGCCCATGGCAACGTCTTCGAGATCTGCGCATTAAGATGCCAAACCTAATGACTCAGATGTTATTACGTGCAAGTAACGGCGTTGGTTATACCAACTATCCTGATAATGTGGTGCAAGAATTTGTACGACAAGCCGCTGAAACTGGCATTGATATATTCCGTGTATTTGACAGTTTAAACTGGGTGGAAAATATGCGTGTTGCAATGGATGCTGTTGTTGAAAATGGTAAGATCTGTGAAGGAACCGTTTGTTATACTGGTGATATATTAAACCCAGATCGGGCTAAATATAATCTAAACTATTATGTTAAAATGGGTAAAGAATTAAAATCAGCTGGTGCACATATTTTAGGTCTCAAAGACATGGCAGGTCTGTTGAAACCTGCTGCTGCTCGCATTTTAGTAAAAGCTTTAAGGAATGAAGTTGGCTTACCGATACATTTTCATACACATGATACATCAGGTATAGCTGGAGCCACAATTTTGGCGGCTGCCGATGCCGGCGTTGATGCAGTTGATGTAGCCATGGATGCATTCTCAGGTGGAACATCACAACCATGCTTGGGTTCAATTGTAGAAAGTTTACGCCATACTAAACGTGATACAGGCTTAAATATTGAATCTGTTCGTGGAATAAATGATTATTGGGAAGGTGTTCGCAAACAATATACAGCATTTGAAAGTGGTATATCTGCACCAGCATCAGAAGTATATTTACACGAAATGCCCGGAGGGCAATTTACCAATCTCAAAGCACAAGCACGTTCGCTAGGGCTAGAAGAGCGTTGGCCAGAAGTTGCTAATACCTATGCTGATGTAAACCAAATGTTTGGAGACATTGTCAAAGTAACACCATCTTCAAAAGTTGTTGGCGACATGGCTTTAATGATGGTAACTCAGGATTTATCACGTGATGATGTAGAAAATCCTACCACGGATGTCGCTTTCCCTGAAAGTGTTGTTGATATGATGCGTGGCAATCTGGGGCAACCTGAAGGTGGCTTTCCTAATAAGATCATGTCAAAGGTTCTTAAGGGAGAAAAACCAGATACATCACGCCCTGGTGAGCATCTAAAACCATTAGATTTATCTGCTAAAAAAATTGAACTTTCGAACCTCTTAGAAGGTACTACTGTCGACAGTGAAGATTTGAATGGCTACTTGATGTATCCTAAAGTATTTTTAGACTACCGAAGTCGCCATCGTGATTATGGTCCTGTAAGAACTTTACCAACAAATACATTTTTTTACGGAATGAAATCACGTGATGAAATAAGCGTAGAAATTGATCCCGGAAAAACATTAGAAATCCATTTAATAGCTGTGGGTGATGCCGACGAAGAAGGCAAAGCTCGCGTATTTTTTGAGCTAAATGGTCAACCCCGAACTGCCCGTGTCACTGATAGATCTAAAGCTGCAACAACCACTAAACGTGTTGTAGCCGAGGCAAACAATACCGCACATATTGGCGCTCCAATGCCAGGTGTCATAAGTTCTGTAATCGTAACCATAGGACAGAATATTAACGCAGGGGATTTGTTATGCACCATAGAAGCTATGAAAATGGAAACTGGTATAAGTGCTGAAGCTGATGGAATAATTAAAGCTATTCATGCCCCTGCAGGATCTCAGGTAGATGCTAAAGATTTGCTAATAGAATTTGAAGCGTAGTATCTTTAGGTCTAGGAAAAATTTCTACAACTTATTTTTTTGCAAAAGCTAGCTTCACCGCTAAAACAATAAAGATGGAACCAGCTAAACGGTTCATCCAAAGCATTGCAGTGTGTGAACTACGCAACCAATTCCCCAAAATACCCGCTGCCAATGCAATTGATGTAAACATAATAATAGTGGCTATAATCATCAGCCCACCTAATTGATAAAACTGCGGCACTATTGCACCCAACTGTGGGTCTACAAACTGTGGCAGAAACGCTAGAAAAAATATAGTCACTTTAGGATTAGCAATATTCATTATTAAGCCACGCCTGTACAATATTATCCAAGGTTCTTTAGGCGGATTTTCATTATCTAATTTTGTGCCAGAAGCGCGAAACGCTTTATAGGCAAGATAAATTAAATAAATTGCACCTAAATATTTTAAGGTATTAAATGCAAATTGGGAGGTTTCAAAAACTGCAGCAACACCAAATGCAACAGCAGATGTATGAAATATTAATCCAGTTGCCAAACCTAAAGTAACAAATATCCCAGATAATCGCCCATACAACGCAGATTGCGTCAATACAAATATGTTATCAGGGCCAGGCAAAATCGCCAATGCAACAGCAAATCCAAAAAATGTAAGGGCTGTATCTAGCGGTATCATCGTGATGCACGCGCAATTACGCCAACAGCTATCATTCCAACTAATATTACTACTATTGATGCACCAGATGCCCCCTGAATATCCTCCAGTGACGCTGAGTTATATATTTGCGTTGATAAAGTATCAAAACCAAAAGGACGTAATAACAATGTTGCAGGTAATTCTTTAATACTATCAACGAAGACAAGTAGTAGTGCAATTAGCATCGATGACCAAATCATTGGGACATGGACACGAACTAACGTCTGAGTTGGGCTTAAACCTAACGACCTTGCAGCATGACCAATGTTTGGTGAAAATCGACCCATAGCACTATCAATGGATCCAAATGCTAGAGCAAAAAACCTTACACTGTAAGCAAAGATAACTGCAGCTGCAGATCCTGTAAGAAGAAGACCAATGTCTGTTCCTGTAATTTTTTCAACTAAATCAGCAAGATTTCTATCAAAATATGCCATTGGTAAAAGAATTCCTAAAGCAAGAACTGCACCGGGTGCAGCGTAACCTATAGTAGCAATCGGTGCTATTATTTTTGGTATACTAGATCGCGAAGAACGTATTGCAAAAATCAAAATTAATGCTGCACCAACAGTCAGCATAGAAGCTAAAAACCCTACCCAAATAGAAGTCCATGCTGCGCGCAGAAAAATAGAGTTAGTCCAAATATCATCAACACTCAAAGCATGATCAAGCATAATAATAAAGGGCATAATAAAACCAAATAAGACGGGTAAAGTGCAAAGCAACATAACCAAAACTCCATGCCAGGAAGAAAGGCTATCACGCACAGGTACTATAGATTGGTTATCCCTTTGATGCACTCGCATCTTACGACGGCTAAACCTTTCTAAGAGTACCAAAAAAATAACAACTATAAAAATAATCATTGCAATTTGTGCCGCACCACCAACATTTGATGCTTCTAACCAAACTGTAAATATTCCTGTAGTGAGTGTTTGAACCGCAAAATATTCTACCGCACCAAAATCATTTAATGCTTCCATCATAACCAAAGCAATTCCAATAGCTATTGCAGGTCGGGCTAAAGGCAACGAAACAGTCCAAAATGCACGCCAAGGACCAGCACCTAACGCTCTTGATACTTCAAACGTACGACTAGACTGGTCACGAAATGCTGCTCGTGCTAACAAATAAACATAAGGATATAGTGACATAGCTATAACGAAAATTGCTGCACCAAGCGATCTTACTGGTGGAAAATAATAATCAGTAGAATTTGACCAACTGAACCATTCCCGAAGAAATGTTTGTGCAGGGCCAGCATATTCCCAGAAATCAACAAAACTATACGCACCAATATATGCTGGAATTGCCAATGGAAATAATAAAACCCATTCTAAGGTGCGGCGCATTGGGAATTCCTTTGTAACCACCATCCATGCACAGCCAGTACCAATCACGCTGGAAATAATTGCAACTGACCCCATAATAATTAATGAATTAGATAAATAGCGAGGTAGGCTCGTTGCAACCAAATGTGGCCAAATATTTTCAGTAGGAAAAAAAGCAAGCCAAACTACGGTTGCAATAGGTAAGAGAACAAGCGTCGAAATTAGTAGCGCAAATACTGCCCAACGATCCCAATTTAGTTTATTTTTGAGGCTTATCCTCATGTCTAATTTGTTTGCCATTTTATTTTCACTAATCTTATGGCCATTTGTATGTCAAGTAATGGTTAAATGTTAAACTAAAAATATCATATTAATAATTCGATAAAAAATAAAATGTTACCAGATTACACTATTAGCATAACCTGGGCTTTAATTACATTCCAAGTGCTTCTTTATATAATTCAAGAACGGCTTCTTCTTCTGAAATTTCATGTGGCTCGCGTTTGCGAAGTCCAACTATTTTTCGTAGAACTTTAGTATCATAGCCACGGCCTTTAGCTTCAGCCATCACTTCTTTTTGTTGATCAGCAATATCTTTTTTCTCTGCATCCAAACGTTCAAACCGTTCAATAAAAGCACGTATTTCATCCGATGCCACTCGGTAAGTTGATTGGCTTGTTTCTTCGTTCATGGATAACCCCTATTATTACTGAACAAATGACTACTTTGCCCTTGCCGCATCCGCAAGGGCTGGGGTAATAAAAGTTATTAAATTTTTACTATTAATTGATAAAAAAATAAGGACTAAATTCATGGTTATTATAGGTGCAATAGTCACACTTTTAGGCCTAGCAGGCCTAATCTTTTGCATAATTAAAGCATTCAAAGCACGCAATGCAGGCTTGAAGGGGGAAGAACTATCCAGCCAGCTTAAAAGCCTTGTAGCAGTTAATTTAATATCTTTTCTTTTATCTGCTATTGGACTTGGTTTGGTGATTGTCGGAATTTTACTATAATCAATGCTTAGGTGAACGCTGTAAGAGTCTCATTTATAGCCTGATTCTATCACTGAGTGGATAGCTTCACAAATTAAACTTAAACATTTATCATCTGAAAATCTATGGTCAGCATCTTTAATTATGCTTAATTTAATATCAGGACCTTGGGCATGTTCAACTAAACGTAATGCTACATCTAATTTAACGTCATTGTCTGCAGTGCCATGCAATAACCTAACAGGAAACGGCAATTTCAACTCTGAACGTAAAACTAATTGTTTTCGCCCATCTTCAATCAAGTGTTTGGTAATTGGATATGGTTTGCCATATTCATTAGGAATATAAACTACACCAGTGCGCATTAGAGTTGCGCGCATCATTTCATCCATCCAATCCCACATACTATCTTCTGTGAAATCAGGTGCAGCTGCAATACCTACCATACCTGCAACCTTGTTGGGTATGAGCTTTGCCATTAATAAAGTTATCCACCCTCCCATAGATGAACCAACCAAAATTTGCGGCCCACTTGTCAAATGTGAAATCACTTCAAATGCATCTTCAGCCCAGTCTCCAATACACCCATCAACAAACTGTTCTGAACTTTGACCATGGCCCGAATAATCAAACCGTATAAATGCACGTCTAAGTTTTCGAGCCCAATTCTCTAAATGAACGGCTTTAGTGCCATCCATGTCAGATGAGAAGCCACCTAAAAAAACGACGCCAGGTCCTTCGCCATCTGTTTTGTGATATGCTATTTTACGATCCTGCGCAGTAATCAAAATTTCAGGTTTTTTCATTGATGCCTCTTTCTAATTATTGAAACCATTATCCCAGAAGATAGTCAACGTCACCAACTCCTAATTAAAAAAACTACAGAAATTTATCAACACCTTGACAATATAACCCGGTCTGGCAAAAGCATTAATATAAGTTCAACCGAGCGTTCAGTAGGCGCTAAACCGAAAGAATCGACCACATGTCAAATATTACTATTACTCTTCCCGATGGCAATTCACGCAATTATCCAACTGGCACCACAGGCATGGATATTGCAAAAGATATTTCTTCTTCACTCGCAAAAAAAGCTATTAGTTGTTCAATCAATGGTAAACATTCTGATCTATCACGTGAAATAAAAGGTGACGTTAATTTTGCAATTCATACAATGCAAGACGATGTGCAAGCACTGGAATTAATACGGCACGATTGTGCACATATTATGGCCCGAGCCGTTCAAGAATTATGGCCAGATGTGCAAGTCACCATTGGACCAGTTATAAAAAATGGTTGGTATTATGACTTTGATAGAACTGAACCATTTACTCCTGAAGACCTAACTATCATCGAAAAAAAAATGCGGGAAATTATAAATTTAAAAGATCCTGTGCGCCGAGAAGTATGGGAACGAGAACGTGCAATTCAATATTATAAAAATAATAATGAGCCTTATAAAGTTGAATTGATCGAAAGTATACCTGGCGACGAAGATCTATCCATGTACTGGCATGGCTACTGGCAAGATTTATGCCGTGGCCCACACCTAGTACATACAGCACAAATTCCTGGTGATAGTTTTAAACTGATGTCAGTTGCTGGAGCTTATTGGCGCGGCGATAGCAATAAAGCCATGTTACAAAGAATATATGGCGTAGCTTTTAAAAATAAGAATGATCTTAAAGCTCATTTAACGATGTTAGAAGAGGCAGCATTGCGCGATCACCGTAAATTAGGTCGGGAAATGGATTTATTTCACATGCAGGAAGAAGCTCCAGGTCAAATTTTTTGGCACCCAAACGGCTGGCGTATTTACACATCTTTACAAGATTACATGCGCCGTATGCAGGATAAAAATGGCTATGTAGAAGTTAACACCCCACAAGTCTTAGATCGCAAGTTGTGGGAAGCTTCCGGACACTGGGAAAAATATCAAGAGAATATGTTTATAGTCGAGGTAGATGAAGAGCATGCCCGTGAAAAAGCCGTCAATGCGTTGAAACCCATGAACTGCCCATGCCATGTACAAATTTTCAACCAAGGCTTAAAATCTTATCGCGATCTACCTTTACGTATGGCTGAATTGGATCCTGTAATCGTTACGAACCATCTGGTGCTTTGCATGGCATTATGCGTGTGCGCGGATTCACTCAGGATGATGGTCATATTTTTTGTACAGAAAGCCAAGTTGAACCCGAAACAAAAACTTACATAAACTTCCTATCAAATGTTTATAGAGATTTAGGTTTTGATGAATTTAAAGTCAAATTTTCTGACCGCCCAGAAAAGCGTTCTGGTTCTGACGAAGTTTGGGACAAAGCAGAAAAAGCATTATTATCGGCTACCCGCGCAGCTGGAATCGAACCTGAGATGAATTCAGGCGAAGGTGCGTTTTATGGGCCTAAATTAGAATTTGTTTTAACAGATGCAATTGGCCGTGATTGGCAATGTGGTACCCATCAAGTTGATTTTGTTCTACCTGAAAGACTTGATGCTTCATACGTTGGTCAAGACGGAAACAAACAGCGTCCTGTTTTGTTACACCGTGCAACATTAGGCTCATTTGAGCGTTTTATTGGAATTTTGATTGAGAGTAATGCAGGCAAATTACCATTCTGGCTGGCTCCAAGGCAAGTGGTTGTGGCATCCATTATTACTGATTCAAACGACTATGCTTTGGAAAAAGTAGCCATGTTAAATGCAGCTGGAATTCGAGCTGAAGTCGATATTCGAAACGAAAAAATCAACTACAAAGTAAGAGAACATTCTTTAGGTAAAGTTCCCATTATTTTAGCTGTTGGTGCCCGTGAAGTTGAAGAAGATACAGTAACAGTTCGCAGATTGGGACAAAAGCAGACCGAGGTTCAAGCATTTGATGATGTGATAAAAGAACTCAGGCTGCAAGCAACGCCCCCAGATATGAGAGCATAAAATATTTGCGTCCACATATTTATGTGGGCGTATTTAATTTATTTATTTTGCATACTTTAGATTAATTTAATTGAATTTATTTATAGCTCTGGAGGTAAGCCTAAGCGCTTACGAAATCCATTCAAACCTTCCTCAAGATCATCTAAAGTGCCATTTACTTTCATATGCTCACGAAGTGTTTGGTTCAGTCCACCTTGTGTGTTTAAAGCAATCAAACTTTTATTAATATGGCCTTCTCCCCCCTCGGGAAAGGCATTTAAAAACCCACCTAACATTGCTAAAATATATTGCTCTGCGGCAACCTTATCTTCCGTTAAATTAGCCAACCATTTACTAACTGTTTCAGCTTGAGCAAAAACAACAGAAGCCATGGCTGTTACTGCGAAGTGTGCATTTAAGCCTGCCTCTGTTTTTGTGGAAAATATTGGATTATTATTACCAAATAGTTCACTAATAATAATATTAGATGGAAAGCATGGTAATGGGCAATTCCCAGTAGCAACAAACGGTAGAGGTATTGTGATTTCAATTGCCTGCACTGGTGCACATAACTTAGCTAATTGTGAAAATGATACATCTACCATCACAGATATCACACGGTGGCCTTTACGGAAATTCAGCTCAGGCAAGATTAAATGTGCAACATCTTTTAGCAGGCACAAAATGACTATATCAACTTTGTCCAATAAGTCTTGGTTTTCAAAAATTTGAACATCGTCAAATAGAGCTAGATCATCAGCTATATCAGCTCCCCGTTTAGAGACATAAATTTCATGCCCTTGACCAGTTATGCCTCGCACCATAGCAGCCGCAATCTTACCAGTTCCTAAAAACCCAACACATGCCATTAAGCACGCAACCTTTCACCTTTTGGATCAAAAGGAGGTTCTGCTAGTTGCACAGCCGTATGCGGTAAACCCAAAATTGCAATATCGAATTGATTACCCACTCCAACGTACTCTGACTTTATAAAACATAGAGCTAATGATTTTTTAACAGTGTACCCATAGGCTCCTGAACTAACTCTGCCCACTGGTGTTCCGTCACAAAGAAACACAGGCTCACCACCACTAGCATCTGCATTTTTTACGTCTACTTCAAGAATTACTAACTGTTCGCGAGGTGCCTCATTGATTAATGCCGCATAAGCTTCTCTCCCCAAAAAGTTAGGTTTCTCCATCTTTATTAATTTACTCAACCCCACTTCTTGCGGCCAATATTCTGGACTATATTCACGCCCCCATGAGCCATATCCTTTTTCTATTCGTAAACTTCCTAAAGCACGTCCACCAACAGGGCGTACCCCTAGATCAAAACCTGTATTAAGTAATGCTTCATACAATTTGAGTTGATCAAACTCTGGAACGTAAATCTCCCAACCCAAGTCACCCGTAAAAGATACACGGATTGCTATGGCTTCTATACCTGCCACTGTAATCTTTCTTGAGTGCATAAATTTCCAACTATCTTTGCTGAAATTTGCTTGGCTTAAGCGTGATAAAAGTTCACGCGATCTTGGTCCAGCTACGTTAAACCCACAAAAAGCATTAGTACGACTTTGAAAGCTAACTGTTTCTGCGCGCTTTACAGATGCAAAATAACGTTGATGATATCGTTCAGCCATACCTGATCCAATCATCCAATAATGATCATTACCTAACATCGTTATGGTAAAATCACCTGCTATTCCGCCACGTATTCCAAGCAAGGGTGTCAAACAAGAGTGGCCAATTTCATAAGGGACTTTGTTTGCAACTATTTCATTTAGCCAGTCACCAGCTCCAACACCTTTAATTTCGTATTTACCAAAATTTGATATATCAATTATACCAACATTCGAACGCAAAGCATGACACTCCTCACCCACAGGTTCAAACCAAGCCTGCCTATCAAACCCATAATTTTCTTGCCCATCTACACCCTCACCAGCAAACCAAAGTGGATGTTCCCAACCATAGTTCAAACCAAACACAGCACCCAAAGTTTTTTGCTTTTCATATGCGGGGCGCATTTTTAACGGGCGTCCAGCTTGGCGCTCTTCAAATGGAAAGTGAATCTTAAAGCGGTTAGCATATTGATCTTCAACTCTTGCTTTAGTAAATCCCTTATCTGCCCATGACCCAAATCGTGCAATATCCCAAGGGAACATATCAAATTCAGGCTCACCTTCAATAATCCACTGAGCAGTCATCAAACCCAGTCCGCCTGATTGGCTAAAACCAGGTATAATACCATTACAGCAAAAGTAACCTTTTAGCTCTGGGACTGGCCCATACAAAGCTGAACTATCCGGCGACCAAATCATAGGGCCATTTATTACACGTTTTATACCAACATTAGCAGCAGCAGGAACCCTATCCATTGCACGCATAATATTGTCCATTATACGATCAAGATCATCTGCAAAAAGTTCATGGCCAAACCCTTGAGGCGTTTCATCTTCTGCCCAGAATTTCATATCTTTTTCATAAGCACCAATTAGTAATCCATTACCTTCTTGTCGCATATAATATTCACCATCTCGGTCAGCCACAGATGGTAGGCGACAATTCATTGCCTCTATTTCAGGAATCGTTTCAGTGACAAGGTATTGATGTTCAGTGGGCTGTAAGGGGAGTACAACGCCCGCCATTGCAGCAACCTCACGACCCCAAAGGCCTGCAACATTTATGACCCACGGAGTATTAATTATGCCATTAGGGGTTACAACATCCCAAGTTTGATCAGGACGCTGAGTAGTTGCTGTGACTGGGGTAAACCTATGAATATCAGCTCCCATCTTGCGAGCTCCAGTGGCGTATGCTTGTGTCACACCAGATGGATCAACATTGCCACCATCTGGTTCAAACATTACGCATCGAACTCCATCAAAATTAACTAGGGGATTTTTAGAGCGTGCTTCATCGATAGTAAGTTCATAAAATTCTGCATTAAAGTAACGAGCTTTGGCAGCTTGAATTCTAAGTTGGTGTTCGCGTTGTTCAGTTTGTGCCAGATACAAAGAACCAGGCTGAAATATTCCACAGCCTTGGCCTGTCTCAGCCTCTAAGTCTTTATACAATTGCATAGTATAGTATTGTAATTTTGATATATTATTATTGTCATGCAAACCATGTAGATTAGCGGCGGCATGCCATGTTGATCCTGATGTCAATTCATCACGCTCTAATAAAACGACATCTTTCCAGCCTAGTTTAGCAAGATGATATAGAATCGAACAGCCAATCAAACCACCCCCAATGACTACTGCTTGTGCATGAGTTTTCATTATTCTTCCCTACCGTAGTACTTTAATATTTTATGAATCTTTGATGCGCGTTTATCTCCAGATTCCAGAGCATAAACATAAGCTTGGGTTAATAAAAAGCACCCCGATGTAATTGCACCTTTTTCCAACTCCTCAGCACCGAGCAAATCATAGATATCTATTAGCGAAGACGTTTCTCCAATTTTATGTGCTTTTATTACCTGAGAGTTGAGGTGCTCAAACCTTGTCATTTTATTCCTCTTTTTTTTCGACCTATATTTATTTGTGTAGCAACCCATTCATGAAATAAATGCGTAGGTCCATCCATTATAGGTGAGAATTTTCCTCCATCAAAAAATTTTCCATGACGCCCCTTTTGCATACCCTCAACAACAAATATATCCTCTTTAAAAACCTCTTTCCAAAAATTAGTATTTTTAGCGCGCAAGTCGTTGTATTCTAAATCAATAGCTTGTTCAGTTGCATAATAAATAGCTATACGTTCTCGGGTTTTATTAATTGTTAGAGGATCTAATATAATTGCATATGTATGGTCACGATGAACACCTAATAATACATTTGGGTAAAGTGATATATATTCCGAAGCAGTATCCCATTTATCACTAACTCCTTCAAAATCTGGAAATACCTGATTATTTTCATCTTTCAATTGGGAATACACTAAAGAACCTTGACCTGAGTATTTTAAATGCTTTTCAAGATGATAATGATCTTCAAGCCGTGAAACTAAGTTCAAGCCTGGGTGAATCCAAGGCAGATGATAACTCTCACAATAGTTTTCGACAGCCAACTTCCAGTTACTATCAACGAGTAATTCAAATGAGCTATCTGGGTTATGATGAAATGGCTTATCAAATTCTTTCCACCTATCTAAAAGGTCGCTGTGCACTTCTTCAAAGGTATCAGCGTCATCTGATATATTTACAAACACTACATCCATGTAGACATGACTACGAATTTCAAACAAATTTAATTCATCGCGTTTGATATCTGTATGTGTGTTTTGTCCAGGCCCCCCAACGTGTGGTGTTGAGCGTAATTCACCATCGAGCCCATAACACCAGGAATGATAGGGACATCTTATTGTGCCACGAATGTTACTTTTTTCTGATATTAAGATCATGCCACGGTGCCGGCAGGTATTCTGATAAACACGTACCTGTTCGTCATTATCACGAATCATCAATAATGGCATTTCAAGAAAAGTAATGGGGTAAGCATCACCCACTTTAGGCACATCCTTAGCAAACCCAACAGCAGACCAATTTGCATATAAAACACTGTCTCGCTCTTCTTTGAAAGTTTGATCATCAATATAGTGCTCGTTTGGAAGGCCTTTTGCAATATTAAGCGGTTGAATGACTAACGATAAATCTGACATGATAAAACCCCCTATTATAGTGTAATTCTCACATATTAATTAGATTCTAACAACCGAGTTTTATTCATAAATAAGTGAAAAAAATTCATCTAATTTACGGTAAGATCCACGAGCTGAAAACTCTTACTTGCTCTTTTATCTTTCCACGTGATGGTATCAGATAAAATTTACCAGGAGCGTCAATTTCGAAACTAGTCAGTGGAACCAACCGTCCATTATCTATCAGCGGGTTAACAAGGTGCTTCCACCCTAAGACGACCCCTAATCCATCCTGAGCCAATTGTAGCGCAATGGCATAATTGTTAACCCTGTGTCGTACTGATAGTTCACCAGCATAACCAAGTGCAGCAAACCAGTTAGGCCAACTAGTCCAATTTGTTTCATTCGCATCCAAATGTATTAGATGCGATTGGGAAAGTTCTTTTAATGTATTTATATTTGTTCTCTTAAACTCGGGACTACATAATGGTAAGAGTTTATCTTCAAATAAAACTTTTGCTATTTCTTTGGGAGGACTTACAGCATATTCAATTGTTAAATCTAAACTTAGGGGCCGCCTAAATGGTCGATCTCTTACTTCTTGATTAATTTGAATATGCCCAAAATCACGCCAAAATTCTGCTATTTTAGGAGTAAGCCACAAAGATGATACTGCTGTCGTTGATCCAATTGATATTTGGGCTGTTTCATTTACAGCTAATATTTTTTGAATTGATTGGCGAATTTCATTAATTGATTTGCTAGCTACTTCGTATAGAGCGATCCCTTCAGATGTAAGTACCACGGTTCGTGACTGACGGACAAATAAATTAATTTCAAGCGATTGCTCTAATCCACGCACTTGATGACTAACGGCACCTGGTGTTACACCCAATTCACCAGCGGCTTTCTTGAAGGATCCCAAACGTGCAGCAACTTCAAACGTTTCAATCATTTTAAGCGAAGGTAATACGAAATCACGGCTAGTCATTAACATTCCTTTAGGTGAAAAAATCTCATTTAATATGCCCCACAAAATATGATTAAGCAAATAATATATAACTATTAGTAAATAGTTTTATGGTTAGCCCCATAATAATTTTAATATTTTATGACCCTCTAATCAAATCAGCCTTGGGCTCATCAAAATGGCATGATAGGGACTACTCATGAAATCCTTATTCCACTTTGCATATCATGTTTCCAATCTGGAAACTTCTCGTCATTTTTATAGCAATCTTTTAGGCTGTAAAGAAGGTCGTTCAACAGATTCTTGGGTTGATTTTGATTTTTTTGGGCATCAAATTTCGTTACATTTAGGTAAACCTTTTGAAACAGCTAATACCGGGAAAGTTGGAGACCATATGGTCCCAATGCCTCACATGGGTGTCATTTTACCATTGGATGAATGGGTGAAATTATCCAAACATTTAATTGTTTCTGGTTTAGAATTTGAAATACCCCCCATTATTCGATTTAATGATGAATTAGGGGAACAACGTACCATGTTTTTTCGTGACCCATCTGGCAACCCAATTGAAATAAAAGGTTTCAAAAGCTTTGAAGCCATATTTGATAATTAAAAATGATAATCTATAAAATATTACGCGCAAATGAGTGGGCTATACTCCGTGATAATGGCATATCAATGGGAGCACCCATCGATATTGATGATGGTTACATCCACTTTTCAACGGCTCAAACCTTAGAAGAAACTGCTAATAAGCATTTCTCAGGTGAAAGTGATTTAATGTTGTTAGCATATAACGACGCCGACTTCCCAAAAACATTGATATATGAAAAATCGCGAGATGACCTACTTTTTCCACATCTTTACGATAAATTAAAGCTAGATGATGCCCTATGGATTAAACCTCTTCCACTCATAAATAATACTCATTTATTTCCAGAAGATATTATATGAAACTAATTGAAAAAGTAGGCTTACGTCTTTTGTATAGGACAGATCCAGAGCGAGCGCATGATTTGGCCATACGTGCATTAAATTTAGGGCTAACCTCCAAACCTGGAGTTTATACAAGTACAAGATTAGCACAAAACTTAGCAGGACTTGAATTTCCTAATCCAGTTGGCTTAGCAGCTGGTTTTGACAAAAATGCTCAAGCAATAGCACCATTATTACGTTCCGGTTTTGGATTTATAGAAGTTGGTGCAGCAACACCTAAACCACAGGATGGAAACCAAAAACCACGTTTATTTCGTCTTAATGAAGATTATGCATCAATCAACAGATTTGGCTTTAACAATGCTGGAATGCAAATAATTTCTGAACGTTTAGCTTTACGTCCACCTGTAGGCATTGTTGGGTTAAATTTAGGTGCTAATAAAGATAGCTCATATCATGCCGTAGATTTTATAAAAGTTCTTGAAACTTGTGGGAAATATATAGATTTTGCGACTGTAAATGTATCTTCGCCAAACACAGAAAAACTACGGGATTTACAAGGTGAAAAAGCATTAACCTCTCTGTTAGCTGGAGTTATGAGAACTCGCGATGCACTTGAAAAAAAAATACCGATTTTTTTAAAAATTGCACCCGATTTAACAAATGAAGAAATTGTACAAATAGCTCAGGTCGCCCGCAAAACGCGGATAGACGCAATAATTGCAACAAACACTACCGTAGATCGTACTGGGTTAAAAAGTGAATATCGCAGCCAAAAAGGTGGATTGTCTGGCAAGCCATTACTTGAGAGATCAACACAGGTTTTAGCAAAACTAGCTTATGAGCTTGATGGCAGTATTCCACTCATTGGAGTTGGAGGTATTGATTCTGCCCAAAGCGCATTTGAGAAAATTCGAGCTGGTGCATCTGCAGTACAACTCTATACAGCATTAGTATTTCATGGGCTATCTCTTGCATATGATATAGCGGAAGAATTAGACCAAATATTAGAAAATAATGGATTTAGCCATATAAGCCAAGCTGTTGGAACTGGTATACGAGATTACCTTTGATAAGATCTGTCTCAAATAAAGCTTTTATAAATTATTAAGAGTATACATTTTATAATAATCACAAATAGTTTCGAATTTACTAAAACAATCATTAACTCATAAATAGTTCAACTTTAGGGTACTTCCACCATAAAGTAATACCACGTGCAAATAAGAAAACATTCAGTGCTACCCATAAACCGTGATTGCCAAAACTAGGTAATAAAATAATTAAACTGAACAGATATACACCAAAAGATATTAACATCATGTTTCGCATATCTGCAGTTCGTGTTGCACCAATAAAAATACCGTCAAACATCCAAGATGCTCCACCTGCAAGCGGTGCTAAAATCATCCAAGGTAAATATTGTTCAGCAACGAATCGAACATCAGTTGCTGTTGTCATTAAATTAATTATATAGCTGCCAAAAATAGCAAAAAAGAGTGACATAAAAACTGCCGTAATTGCTCCCCATTGGCATGTTAAAACTACAGAACGGCGAAGGTTTCCTAGATTTCTCGCACCAATTGCTTGTCCCACCAATGTTTCCGCCGCAATAGCAAATCCATCCATACCATAAGCAGTAATATGAAGAAATTGTATTAACACTTGGTTCGCCGCCAAAGTAGCGTCATCAAACGAAGACCCTAAAAACATAAAGCTAAGAAATGCTGTTTCAAGAAAAATTGTCCGTACCAAAATATCACTATTTACAATTATCATTTTACGCAGACGTAACCTATCTAAAATTTGACTCCAATTTTTCCAAGAACCATTTTTAAATGCTTGACGTGTCATCCATAATCCAAGAACTGCACCCGACCATTCCGCGATTAAACTTGCGTACGCAACACCTGCAACTCCCAATTCTAACTTCAATACAAACAATAGATCCAAGACAATATTTAACCCATTCATTAACAATTGGATAACCAAGACAGATCGAGTGCGCTCAGAAGCAATTAACCAACCAGTTACCCCATAAAGAGCTATTACAGCGGGGCCGCTATAAATTCTTATATGTAGATATTCACTTGCTAAACTTTTCACCTCTGCTGAAGCGGGTGCAAGCCATAATGCTCCCCAAAATAGTGGTATTTGAATAATAATAAAAATTAAGCCAGCAGCAAACCCAATCGATATGGAGCGAATGAGCAAAGCATTAGTTTCGGCAAAATCCCCTGCACCAATTGCTTGGGCAGTTAACCCGGATGTCCCCATACGTAAAAAGCCAAAAAGCCAAAATATAGAAGTGATGATAATTGCACCGATACCAACTGCTCCTATCGGTACAGCTTGTCCCAATTGTCCAACAACAGCAGTATCTACAGCACCCAATATTGGTACAGTTGCATTCGACAACACAACTGGAACAGCAATATATAATATTCGTTTATGCGTAAGACTGGAGGAAATAGATTTGCTCATTTTTGGCTTCCTAATTGCCTTAACCTCTAGGAAATAAATCCTACTTGCAAGGTTAGTAATAATATTCAAAATTATCTAATGGAGAATAGTTGTCATTTGTATTAAGAAAAAAATGAAGCCTCAGAATACATAAAATCATCCCTTTAAGCTTGGTTATCTAATCGGAACATTCCAACTTAAATGCTTACTTATAATAATTTTTTTATTGGTTTTAGTGTCAAACCTTGGCGCTTTAAGAGGAACTACGCGAGTTGCATTAAAAAATGCATGTATTGTGGTTTCAGTTTTTGTCAAAATAACTTTAATATTATGTTAATGATGAAAAAAGTATTTGGATTTGATATTTGTGTATATTTTGCAAAGCAAAGTATACACAAATATCATTAGCATCTATCCTTGGTGCATTACCAGAATGTGGTGGTGGTAGTGCTGTTATTGCAGCCACATACTGATCAGGATCAGTTAGCTTCGGCGCTTTAATTGGAACTTTAATTGCTACATTAGTCAACTTTATTCCAGAATGTGGGCTACAGATTTTGATCACAATATTTTATATATTTAGATTAATCACTTAAGCAGTTTTAATTAGTAATTCCATTGCCAATGATGGATATTTTTTATATTCAGTTATAGCTCTAAATCCACAAGCTGCCTTTATTACAATTATATATAGAACTATTCCCGCATTTATTGTAGTTTATACTTTCTATTTTTAGCTTCAAACTACTTGGCTCCTTGAACTTTATGTAAACTTTCGTAAAGTGCTAAAAGAGGTGCCACATGACAGTATGCAAAATGACTTTGAAAGAAATGTGTGAAGCTTATGATGTCACTCCTAGAACATTGCGCTATTATGAATACATCGAGTTACTTATACCAGAGAAGCAAGGTCGAAAACGATTTTATGGAAATAAAGAAAAAGCACTTTTAACCTTAATCAAACGTGGGCGACGATTCGGATTTTCTTTAGAGGAAATTCGCCAATGGTTAGCAATGTACGATCGTAAAAACCAAAACCAAACACAAGTTGAAGCTTGGATAGCTATGGCGACAAAGCAGACTATAGAGTTAGAGGAACGCAAAGCTGAGATTCAAGTTGCAATAAATGACATGCAAAATTTACAAAAAGATGCGGAAAGAGAATTAAAAACTCTGAAACAAAAATAAAACTCAATAAATAAAATAAATATTTTAAAAATTAGATAATATCTATAAATATTTAATAATGATCCCGAATGGGCAAATGTATTATGACAGCAATTAAAGAATTTGAGAGATTAGAAGCTCTTGGTTTATGGCGTGACTATAAAGATTCTCAACGCCGCGAGGTTGTTGTTTCTTTTGGTAATTCCACTTTAGTTTTAAGCGATATAAATAATCGCCCCATTACTCATTGGTCACTTGCCGCAATTGAGGATGCTGGAAATAGTGATTATGGTGTAATTTTTACAGTTGATGACTTGGGCGAAGAGACGTTAGAAGTTGAAGATCAAACCATGATAGCTGCAATATATAAGATAAGAGCTTCCATTGACGCTCGGCGCCCACATCCTGGAAGATTGAGATGGTTGATAGGTTCTGGAATCTTATTTTTTTTCCTAGCAATATCTTTATTCTGGCTACCAAATGCGCTCACACAATACGCTGCAGGTATTGTTCCTGATTCAAAAGCAGTTGAAATTGGAGATGCCTTACTCAAGTCCATTCAAAAAACAACAGGGTCAATTTGCACAACACCCGCTGGTGAGCGCGCTCTTAGGCGTTTAGAAAGCCGAGTCATTGGAGCACCGTCAAGCAGGATACGGATTATTGAAATGGGCAGTCGCCCTAGCTTACATTTGCCAGGTGGAAACATATTATTAAATCATAATTTAGCAATTCAGCACCCAGATGCTAATTTACTTGCTGGGTATGCAATATTAGAGCGTGCAGCTGAGGATGAACAAGCATCCTTATTAATGTTGTTTAAATCAATAGGTTTAAGAAAGACATTAAGCTTTTTGGGAACTGGCGATATAAATAACTCTGATTTAGAAACCTTTGCGGATGAAAGGTTATTTGGACCACTTGCTTTGCCAAAAACACAAACAATATTAGACCTATTTACAATAGCTGAAGTCCCACGCACCAAGTTTTCTAATCATTCAAATCGCAATGATTTATTGGAAAAGCAAGATTTGAGGCTCGAAGAATATCAACCCATATTAGATGATAGTGATTGGATAAATTTACAAGAAATTTGTACAAATTAAAGTCTAGTTAGCTTACCTTGGCGAAGGGATAGTTGACAGTCCATTTTCTTGGCTAATTCATGGTTATGAGTTGCAATGACTGCAGACATACCTGTCTCATTTACCAAATTCATCAAAATACTAAGCACACGCTCCGCAGTCTCTGGATCTAAGTTTCCTGTGGGTTCATCAGCAAGCAATAATTTTGGTGAATTTACCATTGCCCTGCAAAACGCAACTCTTTGTTGTTCACCACCTGACAATTCCGCTGGGCGATGTGTAGCTCGTGATGAAAGTCCAATAGAACTCAACAACTCCAAAGCACTGCGTTCAGCCTTAAAATAATTAACACCATTTGCCATCTGAGGTAAAATAAGGTTTTCTACTGCGGTAAATTCCGGCAGCAGATGGTGAAATTGATAAACAAACCCAATATCTTGTCTGCGTACTTGCGTGCGCTTAAAGTCAGGCAGATTAGTATAGTCAACGCCATCAATCATTACCTCTCCCCCATTAGGTAAATCTAGAAGTCCTGCTATATGTAATAATGTCGACTTACCTGCTCCCGAAGGAGCAATCAAACCCACAACCTCACCTTTTTTAACTTGAAGATTTATATTATCAAGAACAGTAATTTGATTTGGCTTTCCAGTTTTGTAGGATTTCGATACATTGATTAATGATAAAACATTAGTCATATTGCAACGCCTCAACAGGGCTCATCCGAGCCGCACGGCGTGCAGGAAAATATGTGATAATAAAAGTTAGGCCCAACGAAAGGGAGCACGCTTTAATCACGTCTTCTAAACGCAATTCAGCCGGTAGGTTAGACAATAAGTATTTCTCAGCAGTCCAAACTCCACCACCTGCAATATAATTAATAGTATTAAAAATAGGATCAATAAAAATTACAAATGAACATCCCATTATAACACCAATTAATGTACCAAGTATTCCAATTGAAGACCCACAAATAAAGAAAATTCTTAGGATAGAGCCTTCAGTCAGCCCCATAGTACGTAAAATACCGATATCATGGCTTTTGTTTTTTACTAGCATAATAAGACCTGAAACAATATTCATTGTAGCTATCAAAACTAGAATGGAAAGAATAATAAACATAATATTATCTTCCATTTGAAGCGCATTCAAAAATCCACCATTAGCATCGCGCCAAGTCCATATTAAACCTCGCTCAGGAGTAACGTTTATCAAAAAAGATTTTAAATTACCCACATTTTCAGGATTACTTACCATAATCTCAAACTCATCAACAAGATTTTCACGGTTAAAATAAATTTGTGCGTCCAAAAGTGGCATATAAATACGAGTATTATCAATATCATAACGTCCAACTTGAAAGATGTAGACTACTTCAAACCCACTAATACGTGGACTAGTTCCAAAAGCAGTCTTCACTCCGTTGGGTGAAATCAAAGTTATAATATCACCAATATGTAATCCCAAAGATCTTGCTATACCAGAACCAATTGCAACACCTTTGTCAAAGTTCTCAACAGATCCCATTGAGGACTCAGGATTTACAATTAATGGTAATTTTTTAACATCAGTCAAGGTTTCACCAAAAACCTCAACACCTTTATTTTTTCCATTGGCTGTAGCCATAACCTGGCCTTTTACAACTGGTGAAACACTAACAATACCATTAACTGATGCAATTTTTTTACTCGCAGCCTCATAATCAGAAAAACCCGAAGTCACTACACCGTCCAGATTAATATACGGGGAATTATAAATACTTGCATGTGCGTTGGCGCCCAAGATCGTACTAACAAATTCGGTTCGAAAACCAGATCGTACAGCCAAGGTTGCGATTAAAGCAAATACCGCAAGAGAAATTCCAATTAAAGAAATCCATGTCATTAAAGACACTCCACCATCTGCACGCTTAGACCGCAGATACCGCCAAGCTATCATCCATTCAAAATTGCTAAATGGCTTTGTTGAGGGTTTCATATAGTTCACTTCTCTCTTTGCAAAAAAAATATGCTATGAACACTGATATGCCCTTTTTAAAAGCATATATTAATTTTTGTATATTTTATAAATCAGCATAAATCTTAACTAATTTCTCCAATGCCAACTCAGGTGTTAATTCTTCGCTTTTACCAGTCTTACGCGAGGTCAACTCAACAATCCCGTTTTTTAAACCCCGAGGGCCCACTGTAATTCGCCAAGGTAACCCAATCAAATCCATTGATGCAAATTTAGCACCAGCTCTTTCAGAACGATCGTCATATAATGGATCAATACCTAATAAAGTTGAAGACTTATATAAGGCTTCACAGGCTGAATCAGTTCCTTCATCACCTTGTTTAAGATTTACAATGCCAACACCAAACGGAGTTACAGCCTCTGGCCATATAATTCCGTTATCGTCATGGCTTGCCTCAATAATTGCCCCAATCATACGTGATACGCCAATACCATGACTACCCATATGAATTGGTACTTCACTATTCTCTGGCGTTATAACTTTAGCATTCATCGATTCAGAGTATTTTGTACCAAAGTAGAATATTTGGCCCACTTCAATACCTCGAGATTTCATTTGTCGTTCTTCTGGTATTTGAGCAAATAAAACAGGATCATGTGTTTCATCAGTTCTCGCATAAGGCTTTGTCCATTCATCAAATATAGCCGCACATTCATCCCAGTTTTCATAATCTACAATTCTATCACCTAGGTGAAGATCAAGTATATTACGGTCATAAAAAACTTCTGACTCACCAGTTTCTGCCAAAACTAGAAACTCATGCGTATCTTCTCCACCGATAGGGCCACTATCTGCACGCATTGGGATTGCTTTCATACCCATACGTTCATAAGTTCGTAGATAGCTTACCATATGACGATTATAAGATTGCATAGCTGATGCTTTATCTACATCAAAATTATACCCATCCTTCATTAAGAATTCACGACCACGCATAACCCCAAAACGTGGGCGAACTTCATCGCGAAATTTCCATTGTATTTGATACAATGTAAGCGGTAAATCTTTGTAAGATCTTACATTATTTCGAAAAATATCTGTTATTAGCTCTTCATTGGTAGGTCCAAATAACATATCCCGTCCATGGCGATCAGTAACACGTAACATTTCTTTGCCATAATCTTCATATCTACCAGATTCACGCCATAAATCAGCAGATTGCATGGTAGGCATTAACATCGGGTTGTGTCCTGCACGGATTTGTTCTTCGTGAACGATATTTTCTAATTTACGCAACACTTTGAAGCCCATTGGCAACCAAGAGTAAATTCCAGATTGCGCCTGACGGATCATTCCTGCTCGCAGCATCAAACGATGACTAACAATCTGCGCATCACTTGGATTTTCTTTTAGAATTGGTAGAAAGTATTTACTAAGCCGCATAGATTGTTTCCTTGAAAATATACCTTCAATTTGTCTAGGCTATTGTTGTGAGACGCGCAACACTACAAGGCTAAACGTAATCAAGTGAAGCACTACGATCCATGCTATTTGCAACCAATTGCAAACGTTTGGCAATTCCTTCACCAAATATTTTTTTATTTTTTATATCTAGCTTCAGAATTAATGTGTTTGGGGTTAATAATAATTCACCCATATGATTTGAACTTGAACTGCTCAAAACCTCTCCAAGTCTAATAAGATAGCCAATGGTTTCCGCTAATGAAATTTGACTAGTAGAAAGTAACTTACTAATTTTCATGTGTTTCTTTAAAATAGGTTTAGCTTTGTAGCGATGTAATAAGCTCCATGCCAAAAATACACGGCCAGTATGATCAAGCCCACCTAAATTTATATGTATGGCAGATTCAAAACAGACTTCAGATCGGCAATCAGGATGAGTTCGCCAATGTATGTCATGTATTAAACAAACAGCATGAATAAGTCGCCTAGATGTTTCATCAAAATCAATAAATAAAGGTAATATCCATTTATATAATATATCTCCAAAGCCTGGAAACCGTGCTTTATTAAATTCAAATATGCGAGCTGCACCGATCAGTGGATCATTCAAGCGAACAGACAGAGGCATACTTTTGTACAAAAGTCCTTCACGTAGCCCATAATTAGAAAATATAATCTTCTCAATTTCAAAAGAATCTAAAATCTTTAATAGTATTTTAGCAGCTATGGGTAATAGTTTAATACGAGAATTACTCACATTTAAGTTTTCCCATAAAACCTCAGGTGTTTGTTTTACTACTTCATGAAGCGTTGGAAATAAGTCTGATGGTTTAACAACATAGCCATGGACCACGCTTATGGGGCAACCTGCTCTGATCATTTGCAGTCCAGCCAGTGCCCGCCATGCGCCACCTACTAAAAATAACGCATCTGTTTTTTCGGAAAAACCATTAATTAAGTGTGTAAACTTTGAGTTAATATAATCCCACTGTTTCTCAGGATCGCTGAATTTCCCTAACACAGTCATAGGTCCCAATTTAGAGCTACATAAACGTTTTATTTTACCACTATTTAATTCTGCTAGCTCCATAGACGCTCCGCCAATATCACAAACTAAACCAGATGCTTTTGGCCAGCCTAACAATACACCTTGTGCAGACAACATCGCTTCTTCGTCACCACTAATTGGTACCAGACTTATACCAGTTTTATCCAATACAGTTTGGCAAAAAATTAGGCCATCAGATGCCCTGCGTACAGCCTCTGTTGCAACAGCTTTAAGGCTAATTAAATTCATACTTTTTGCAATTTTGCCAAACCGTACCAAAGCACGTAATGCACGTTCTTTACCTTTAGGATGTAATTTTCCTGTTTGAGCTAAATCAAGTCCTAACCCAGCCATTACTTTTTCATTATAAAAATAATTTGGCATCCTCATAGAATTATCAAAAACTACGAATCTAATTGAATTCGATCCAACGTCAATTATACCAACTCGATTTGATTTTTCACTATCAATATGGTCAGTCATTTAAATGTGCAAACTTGAGTACATCTTTTGCACCTATTTTACCTCGGCCAGACAATGAAGGATTCTCCATAAAAAACTGATGGCAATTAAACAATGCAGTGTCTCCAGCATCCAAATTACGGTGATAAGTACCATCGGCACGTAAAACCCATGAGTTTCGAGTATCAGCAAGATTTGCTGCCATAATTTGGCTTAAAATTTGTGCCTGAACTGTTTTATTTCTAATTTTTACCATACTTTCCACTCGCCCGTGTAAGTTTCTACCCATCCAATCAGCCGATGAAATAAAAACAAAAGCATTTTTGTGAGGCATTTCAGTACCATTTGCGAAACAGACTATGCGCGAATGTTCAAGAAATCGTCCAACTACTGATTTAATGCGGATATTTTCAGACAGGCCAGTAACGCCAGGGCGAACTCCACAAATACCGCGAACAACCAAATCAATTTTTACACCCGCTTGGCTAGCTCGGTATAGAGCATCAATAATATTTCGCTCCATAATTGAATTCATTTTAGCCCAAATTTGCGCAGGTTTACCACCTAGAGCAGCTTGGGTTTCTGCCTCTATGTATTTTAATAAGTCATTAAACAAAAAACTAGGTGCGATTGATAAATCATTAAGACCCTCAGCTTCAGCATACCCTGAAATAAAATTAAATAATTTTGTAGCATCTTTTCCTAATGATGAATCGCACGTGAAAAATGACAAGTCAGAATATACATTAGCAGTTACTGGATGGTAATTACCTGTGCCAAAATGTGTATAAGTAATTAATTTCTCTTTTTCTTTACGTACAATAGTTGATACTTTTGCATGCGTTTTCATGTCAATAAAACCATAAACCACATGAACACCAGCACGTTCCATTTGTCGTGATAGTTTAATATTTGTCGCTTCATCAAAACGCGCCTTCAACTCTACTACAGCAGTTACAGATTTTCCTGCCTCAGCGGCGGCACATAAAGCTTCAACAATTGGAGATTGATTAGATGTCCTATAAAGAGTTTGTTTAATTGCAACCACATAAGGATCTCGCGCTGCTTGCCATAAAAAATTTACAACAATATCAAAAGATTCATAAGGATGGTGTAGAAGCATATCTTTTTGACGAATAGCGGCGAAAATATCCTGATCAAAATCTTTTACGCGTTCTGGCACACGGGGCTCATTTGAGGGCCAGCAAAGAGCTTCTGGACCCATTACACAGATCTCACTCAAGTCTTCTAATCCAAGAATACCATCAACTTCAATTACTTCACTTTTATGAACACGCAAAGCCCCCAAAATCATATTCCGTAAATTTTCAGGAGCCTCTTTTGTAATTTTCAAACGCACAACATCACCGCGCACACGGCGCTTCAACGCAGTTTCAAATTCACGAACTAAATCTTCAGCTTCATCTTCAATCTCGAGATCACTGTCACGCAAAACACGAAACATACAATGTCCAACTAGATTATAACTTGGAAATAAAACACTCAGAGCTTGAACAAGAATAACTTCTACTGGCACGATTCTTAAACCAACACCATTTTTACAAGGTAATTTAATAAAGCGATCAGTATTATTTGGGATAGGTAATAATGCCTGTAGCGCTTTTTTACTATTCTTCATTTCCAAATGAAGTGCGATCGCTAAGCCACCAGAATGGATAAACGGAAATGGGTGTGCTGGATCAACAGCTAGAGGGCTCACAATTGGGAAAATTCGCTCTAAAAATACTTTATCCAAAAAAGCTTTATCTTTGTTTGTTAATTGATCTTGCTGTAATATTGATATTTCTTTTTCAGCCAATTCAATAATTAATTTATTCCATGCTGTTTGTTGTGCATGAGATAAGGCTTTTGCGTTTACATCAATCAATTTGAGTTGCTGTGCAGGAGTTAATCCATCAGCATATAATTTTGTTATTCCGTTTCGTGCTAATTCTCGGAGACCCGCAACCCGAACAGTATAAAACTCATCTAAATTACTAGATGAAATAGATACCATTCTAACTCGTTCCAGTAAAGGCCATGTAGGGTCTTGAGCTAACTCTAAAACGCGCCAATTAAATGCTAACCATGATAATTCACGATTTAAAAACCGTGCTGAACTTTTTATATTTACACCCTCTATTTTTTGAGATGGTAATATATTATTCTTTAAAAAATCTGCACTCATTGAGGATTTAGTCCCAAATTTCTAATTGTTAAATAATTAAATCAATTATGGCATCTTAAATATAAGAGTCTAGGACGATACGAGCTAACTTTATAGAAATAGGTTTTTTTAATTTTAAGGCAGTTTCATCAAGCTCAGTTACAAGACGAGATACCCCTGCAAACGATCGTTCCATACGTTGCAAAAGGTACCCTATAATTTTAGGATCAATAGCGATTTGGCGATCATTAAACTGTTTTATTAACAAAGCGTTTAATAACATATCATCAGGTGCACGTAACTCAGTCACAGCAGTGCCATTAATTCGACTAGCAAGATCTGGCAATGTTAAACCCCAAGTAGCGGGAACACCAATACCAGTTATCAAAAAGGGTACTCCATTTTCTTGGGTAAGATTATGAAGATGAAAAGCATGTGCTTCTAATTCCTCATTACCTGCAATTTGATGTAAACCTTCCACACATAATGCCAACTCTGAAATAGATCGAAGGTCTATATCCATTAATGACTTTGCATCAATAACAATTCCAGCAGTCATCTCAGACCAGATGTATGCTAAATGGGACTTACCAGCACCACTTGGCCCAGCTAGAATTAACTTTAATAAAGGCCAATTTGGCCAATTTTCAACAATTTTAACAGCTGTTGCATTAGTTGATGTGACAAAGAAATCTTCACGCCCAAAGGCTGTTTTAATTGGTAAGTCAAAGATAAGTTGTTCAGGCATTCTTAATTTACTCTATGTATTTTAATTATTTAAAATTTAAAGCCGTATTAACAGCACTTAAACAAATTGCTCACGGATCAAGCGCTCTTCTAAACCATGCCCAGGATCAAAAAGGATCCTATGCTTTTGATCAGGTGCGCTAAATATATCAACTGATAATATGTCATACGCTTTTTTGCTATCTGCACTAGCCGTAACTGGACGCTTTCCTGGTTCTAAAACATCAAAACGAACACGCGCAGATTTTGGCAATAGAGCACCACGCCAGCGTCGAGGCCTAAAAGCAGCCATTGCTGTCATTGCCAGTATATCAGCACCAATTGGTAGAATTGGACCATGAGCAGAATAGTTATATGCAGTAGAGCCTGCTGGAGTGGACAATAAAGCACCATCACAAACCAATTCAGGTAATCGCACACGGCCATCTACCGAAATTTGAAGCTTTGCTGCTTGTGGACCCGCACGAATTAAAGAAACTTCGTTTATAGCCAATGCTTCAAATTCAGTTCCATCGGAACAATGCGCTTGCATCCTTAATGGATGGATTACAGCTTCTTCTGCCTGAGAGAGACGTTTGATTAACTGATCTGGAGAAAATTCATTCATTAAGAACCCTACACTGCCACGATTCATTCCATAAACTGGACAGTTTAAATGAAATGTTGAATGAAGTGCTTCAAGCATAAAGCCATCACCACCTAGTGCAACAATCAATTCAGCCTCTTCGATTGTAGTGTTCCCATAGGTTTGCTCTAAGACAATCAGGCTTTCTTGAGCTGTTTTAGACTTACTAGCTATAAAAGCAATTTTTTGCATAATTATATTTCCAATCCAATCATCAATTTTTATTAAAAAAATCAAATATTATCAGAGTTCATTTCCTGTTATTAAAAGCCGCTCTTATTGTCGCAACTGTCGCATTATTTCTTTCATAGCGTAAAGTAATGAATTAGGACAAACATGAATTGTATTTTACTACCAGGAGCCATCAAATGAACAACATTGTCCGTGACACAGGATTTTTTACCGAAGATCTTTCAGATCGTGATCCAGAACTATTTGATTCAATCAAATTAGAACTAGGACGTCAGCGTGATGAGATTGAACTCATTGCATCTGAAAATATTGTATCAAAAGCTGTTATGCAAGCTCAAGGCTCTGTAATGACGAATAAGTATGCCGAAGGTTATGCTGGTCGGCGTTATTATGGTGGTTGTCAATATGTTGATATTGCAGAAAATTTAGCAGTAGACCGCGCTAAAGAACTGTTCGGATGTGATTTTGCAAACGTCCAGCCCAATTCAGGATCTCAAGCTAATCAGGGAGTATTTTTGGCTCTATTACAACCTGGAGATACAATATTAGGCATGTCATTAGATGCTGGTGGCCACCTAACGCATGGTGCAAAGCCTAACCAATCTGGAAAATGGTTTAACGCAATACAGTACGGAGTTCGTAAAGAAGATAACTTACTAGATTATGATCAGGTACAAGCTCTAGCCACAGAGCATAAGCCTAAAATGATTATTGCAGGTGGATCTGCTGTTCCTCGCCAAATTAATTTCAAACGTATGCGTGAAATAGCTGATTCTGTCGGCGCATACTTACATGTGGACATGGCGCATTTTGCAGGATTAGTTGCTGGAGGCGTCCACCCAAGTCCATTTCCTTACGCAGATGTTGCTACTACAACAACACATAAAACATTACGTGGTCCACGTGGTGGTATGATTTTAACTAATAATGCAGACATGGCTAAGAAATTTAACTCAGCAATTTTTCCTGGCTTACAGGGCGGACCCTTAATGCACGTAATTGCAGCTAAAGCAGTAGCATTTGGCGAAGCATTACGCCCTGAATTTAAACAGTACCAAACTCAAGTAATTATTAACGCACAAGCTTTGGCAGACCAATTAATAAAAGGTGGTTTGGACATTGTGACTGGTGGTACCGACACGCACGTGATGTTAGTAGATTTGCGCCCCAAAGGAGTTACTGGCAATATTGCTGATAAAGCATTAGGGCGAGCTCATATTACTTGTAATAAGAATGGCATACCATTTGATCCAGAGAAACCAATGGTTACATCTGGTTTGCGTTTAGGTACACCAGCAGGAACTACACGGGGCTTTGGCGAAGTTGAATTTCGTAAAATAGCAGACATGATTGTTGAAGTCATAGATGGACTGGCTACCAATGGTGCAGATGAAAATTCTAAAGTAGAAGCTTCTGTACGTGAAAAAGTTGCAGCATTATGTGGACAATTTCCTTTATATGAAGAATTATAAAATTAAGCTGCAAAACTGTACTTATTTATTATGTAATATTGCGCAATGCCATTCTTAACCATAGTATGGCATTACGTTCCTGAGAGGCTGTTTTGTATAAGTTCATCACCCTACTCTTTCTTACTATATTTTCAGCTTGTTCTGCTCAACAAAACAAGCCTGAAAACGTTTATCCAAAATTGCAAACATCGTCTCAAGAAAAATGGCTAAAACTATTACCTGCTAGTCAACTAAATTCAATCAACATCTTATCAATAAATAACACTACAAAACCTATGTTGGATCATATTAATCGAGTTAAATTACTCAAAGAAAAAGCGCGCAAACTATCCGCATATAAATTCTAAGCCGTTGTCCTACTCCCAAATTTTTAGTAATAAAATACTTCAACTTATTGCATAGGAACCACTCAATATGGCTGATCCAATTAAACTGGGCATTGCAGGCCTTGGCACTGTCGGTGCTGGTCTGATTAAAATAGTACAAAACAACCTGAGTATTTTAGAAGCACGTTCAGGTAGAACTATTCAAATATCAGCTGTATCGGCATTATCAAAATCCAAAGATCGTGGCGTAGATTTGTCTAGTTATGCGTGGGAGTCTGACCCTGTAGCTTTAGCCAAAAGGGATGATATAGATGTATTCGTAGAATTGATTGGTGGCGATTCAGGGCCCGCCAAGGCAGCTACTGAGGCAGCAATAGCAGGCGGCAAACATGTCGTTACAGCTAATAAAGCAATGTTAGCTTTACATGGCCAAGAACTGGCCGTTTTAGCTGAAAAAAAAGGCGTTAATTTACGATTTGAAGCTGCTGTAGCTGGTGGCATTCCAGTCATAAAAACTTTAACAGAAAGTTTAGCTGGGAATAACATAACACGTATCATGGGCGTAATGAACGGTACGTGTAACTACATACTTACACGGATGGAAAATACTGGTCTTCCATATCAAGATATCTTTGAGGAAGCCAACCAATTAGGGTTTTTAGAAGCAGATCCAAATTTAGATGTTGGTGGAATCGATGCTGCTCATAAATTAGTTTTACTGTCATCTATTGCTTATGGCACACAGGTAGATTTTAAAGGTGCTGTTCTTGAAGGCATAGGACGTATTACAATTGAAGATATTCATGCCGCAGCAGATATGGGGTACCGTATTAAACTATTGGGTGTATCTATTATGACTGACATTGGCTTATCACAAACTATGAGACCTTGTTTAGTGCCTAATGAATCCCCATTAGCACAGCTAGATGGTGGAACTAACATGGTAATAATAGAGGGTGATTCAGTCGGACAAATCATATTACGTGGTGCAGGTGCAGGTGAAGGTCCAACAGCAAGCGCTGTTATTGGTGACATTATGGATATAGCACGAGGAATTAATATTCCAGTATTTGGACAACCCGCTAAAAATCTGATCAAAGTTGCATCAATAAGCACATCTGTTGAAAATCCGTTTTATTTGCGATTAAATCTACGTGATGAAGCAGGTATTTTAGCAAAGGTCTCAGCTGCCTTAGCTGGCGCAGGCATATCAATTGATCGTATGCGCCAAGAGGGCCACGAGACAGACGCAGCACCTGTTATTATAGTTACACATCCAACAGATCGTGAAACTCTTAATAAGGCAATAAGTGCAATCGAAAAAACAGGCGCAGCTGTTGATACACCAATAGTTTTACGAATTGAAACAGTTTAAACATTTTAGCATGCTTTAATCGTATTAATTTAGTTTCGAACATTACCCATGATCATATTCCATCAAACATCAAAATTTTATTACTACGTAAAAATAAGATTACAGAATAAAATTTTATAATATATAAAGCACTTATAGGTAACGTATGTCACAAGTTTTTTTAGGTGTAGAAAGTTCGATATCCGGTCGCCGCTGGATAGGACCAGATGCAAACTTGGATCGCCAATCACAAATGATCACTCAGGAAACTGAATTTCCACCCGCTATGTCAAATGTATTAGCTCGTTTGGGAATAGGCGCACAGCAATCAATACTATTCACACAACCGTCTTTACGCGATTTAATGCCAAATCCCATGAATTTAAAGGATATGGAAAAAGCTGCTAATCGAATAAATTATGCAGTGAATAAATCTCAGCGTATAGCTATTTTTGCAGATTACGATGTCGATGGAGCTACATCTGGAGCGTTATTGCATGACTGGCTAACACAATTAGGAAATACGCCAACTTTGTATGTCCCTGATCGAATTGATGAGGGTTATGGGCCAAATGATGAAGCCATGCAAACCTTAGCAAAGAGCCATGAGCTGATTATTTGTGTTGATTGTGGAACTTTGTCACACGGTCCGATTAATGCTGTTGCAGGTACAGACGTTATCATTCTTGACCATCATCTCGGGGGTGAGACATTGCCATCGGCTTTAGCAATCGTAAACCCTAATAGGCAAGATGAGGCAGGTGACTTAAATTATCTATGTGCTGCAGGTGTAGTATTTTTAACTTTAGCAGCAATAAACAGTTTGCGCAGAGCCGAAAGTATGCAAACACCAGATCTATTAGCAATGTTAGATTTAGTAGCTTTGGGGACAGTTGCCGATGTAGCTCCATTAATTGGCTTTAATCGTGCATTAGTTCGCCAAGGTTTAAAAATTATGGCTAAGCGAGAACGCGTTGGTTTAATGGCATTATCAGATGCTGCAAAATTAAATACAGCGCCTTCAACATATCATCTCGGATACCTATTGGGGCCGCGTATTAACGCTGGTGGGAGAATAGGCAAAGCAGATTTAGGCATTAGACTTCTAACATGTAGAGACCCACATGAAGCAAGTTCAATTGCTGAAAAACTTAACCAACTTAATGACGAACGACGTGCAGTTGAAGCAACAGTTCAATTGCAGGCAATGGAGCAAGCAGAACAGCGAGAAATAAATGGTGCCTTAGTTTGGGCTGCTGGTGAAGGTTGGCATCCCGGTGTCGTAGGCATTGTAGCATCCCGATTGAAAGAAACCACTAATCGCCCCGTTGTAGTAATAGGCCTAGACGGCGATGAAGGTAAAGGATCTGGAAGATCCATCAGTGGAATCGATTTAGGCTCATCTATAGCAACTTTAGTAAAGGAAGAGCTACTCATCAAAGGAGGTGGCCACAAAATGGCAGCGGGCCTTTCAGTAAAGCGTGAAAAATTAGAGCAGGCTATGAGCCGCTTAACAGAACTGCTAAAAAAACAAGGTGCAGATAAAGTTCTTGCACGTGATTTAAGGTTAGATGGTGCCCTTAACCCATCTGCAATAACTGTTGAACTACTTGAACAATTAGAAACCGTAGGCCCTTTTGGAGCAGGTGCTCCAGGCCCACGGTTTGTACTTCCATTTATGCGAATAGCCTTTGCAAAAAAAGCGGGAGAGACCCACTTACGTTTAACTCTTGTAGACGATTCTGGATCACGTATCGACGCAATTGCTTTTGGTGCTTTTAAAACCAACTTGGGAGCAGAGTTAGAAAACCACAAAGGTCAAATTTTTCATATTGCAGGTAGATTAGAAATTGATACTTGGAATGGCCGAATGCGTCCAAAGCTAACTTTAGAAGATGCAGCACTTGTATGCTAAAGTTCCTATTCTAGTTAATTTTATGTTTAAATAGAATTCAATAAATAAAATTTATTATAAACCAGTTTAACTACTTTTTAACCTATAAAAATTTTGTACTTTTTTTAAAATACGTCTTGCAAGACCCGCGCCCTTCGCCTAAATAACGCCACATCACAGTGCGGTCCCTTCGTCTATCGGTTAGGACGCCAGGTTTTCAACCTGGAAAGAGGGGTTCAATTCCCCTAGGGACTGCCAGTGATTATCACCAATTTTTAAAATATTTTTTATTTTTGATAAATACTTAATTTACAAAAGTAAATTTTACTTAATTATATTCAAAAAACTTGATCCCTGGGGGCTTTGTTTCCAAAGAAATCTTCTAAATTATCCATAACACGAAAACCCATCGCTTCACGTGTTTCCTTAGTAGCACTGCCAAGGTGGGGCAATAACACCACATTTTTACAATCTAAATAGTTTAGATTCAGGTTTGGCTCACCTTCAAAAACATCTAAACCTGCCCCACCAATGATATTACTTTTCAAAGCATTTATTAAAGCCTCATCATCTACAATTTCACCACGAGCCGTGTTGATCAAAACTGCATCATTTTTCATTTTAGAGAGCTCATATGAACTAATTAGATGACGATTTTCGTTACCACCAGGACAATGCAAAGATAAAAAGTCTACGGCAGGTAAAAGATCGTTTAAGTTGTCAACTTGACTTGCATTAGTTTGTAAAAGTATCTCATCTTTAATTTGAGATCTATTCTGCACTATAATTTTCATACCAAACCCATAGTGGGCTCGCTTGGCTACCTCCTGACCTATCCTACCAAAACCAATAATACCAAGAGTTTTCCCAGTTACTTTCGTTCCTACTAAATGAGTTGGCCTCCACCCAGACCATTCACCTGTGCGCAACTCACGCTCTCCTTCACCTGCCCGTCGTGCGGCCATCAACATGAGCGTAAGGGTAATGTCAGCAGTACAATCTGACAAAACATCAGGTGTGTTTGTAACTATAACATTAGATGACTTTGCAGCAACAGTATTAATATGAGAATACCCAGCACCAAAATTAGCTAGCACACGCGTGCGGCAATTTTTAACTTCAAAAACCTCTTCTGGAATTAGATCAGTGACTGTTGGCAAAATAGCATCAAACTGTCTAATAGCCTCACGAAAGTCATTAATATCCATTGGCATATCTGATATATTTAGAGTTACATCATATAAGTTTTCTAACTTTTCTTCCACTACTGTAGGCCAACGCCTAGTAACCAGAACCTTAGGTTTTTTCATTTTTGCAATCCTATAGCATTTAATTTTTTTATATCGAAAAGCTTTTACAACCTATTCGCAAGCATAAATTTTTGTTATTGATAATTAAACTATGTGAAAACTTTTTATGAACAACCAAACTATCACCAATTTGCGTACTAATGCTATCACAGCTTTCCAAGCTGGAATATCTGCTGCTGACCCAAAAAAAGCATTAAAAATAGCTTTAGAGAAAACACCTATTCCGCTCATAAAAAATAATGGTTCATATATAATTATTTCCATAGGAAAAGCTGCTTGTAAAATGGCAGAGTGCGCTCTGGAAGCTATACCTAAATCTGAAAAAACGTACGCTATTGCTGTGACAAATTTTGAAAATATAGTTCCTGTAGAGGGCTGTGAAGTTATTGGAGCATCGCATCCAATTCCGTGTATAAATGGATTTAATGCATCAAAAAAAATAATTAACTGTCTAACAAAGACCACCCCAAATGACATCGTTGTGATGCTGGTTAGTGGTGGTAGCTCAGCTTTAATTCCTGCACCAGTAGATGGAATTTCTTTAGAAGATAAAGTGATAGTAAACAAAGTTTTAATATCAAGTGGATTTGATATTTATGAAACAAATTTAGTTCGACAATCTTTATCATTACTTAAAGGTGGAGGTATTTTAGAGATTGCAACACCAGCAACAGTACACTCATATATTTTATCCGATGTACTTGGAGATGATTTGCGTGTGGTTGGGAGTGGCCCAAGTGTTGGGCCTTTGGGAAATTTATCTGATGCAAAAAAATTGTTAAAAAATAAAAATATTTTTTCACTACTACCAATTAATGTTCAAAATTATTATGATTATTCACTGCCACCAAACAAATTATTCAGTAAAGAACACACAAGTTTAATTGCAGGCAATGCTAACAGTGTCAGAGCTATGGCCAAAAAAATTAATGCAACTTTAGTCTTGGATCCTTTAGTTGGCGATGTTCAAGATGCTGCCAGAAAAATTGTAACATTAATTGCCAAACAAATTGGAAAAGGCCCATTCTCTATTGCAATTGGCGGCGAAACTACAGTTAAAATTACAGGCAGTGGTAAAGGTGGCCGCAATCAGGAGTTAGCACTTCGTGTAGCATGCGAACTAGAACTTTTAAATATAATAACACCTTGGTGCTTCCTCAGTGGCGGGACAGATGGGCGTGATGGCCCTACCGATGCGGCTGGTGGGTTAGTAGATAATACTACTATAAAAAGAATTATACAAAAAGGTAAAAATATTAATGATTACCTTGAGTCTAATGATAGCTATCATGCACTTGAACTAGTCGATAATTTATTGAAAACAGGTGCTACAGGAACTAATGTAGCTGACTTACAGTTATTTATCTCTGCCTAAATCAATATAATTTTTGTTTAATTCAATTTGTATTTAAATAAGATATAAATTTTATGATTGGTAAATAAAGTCTCAAACTATTAAATCTTTTGTTAAAAAATTTATTTCTAGGAAACTCCTTAAAATTTACTTTTCTATTTCAGATTAACTCAAACCAAATTACGTAAGATTTCATTTTTATATTCCTGCCTAAATATCAATTTTTCATTTTCATAAGCACTGACAACTGCTGTCACAAAGAAATTTACTTTGTCTGAAGTCATTTTTGAAATAACATGCGTACGCCACATTTCACCCACTCTTCCACCAGTATGTTCCCACTCTGAAGAAACACTCGCTGATGTAGAATCTTTTGGATGAATGCTCCAGTTTTCTTCCATCCAGCTACCAGAAATCAATCCATGATCACTGTCTTCATTTTCACCGTTGTCACAAAAGATCTTAATATGAGACAAACCAGTTTCAGGATCTGAATGACTGGTGCGCTCATAATTTGCAGATCGTAGTTCGTTTTTTACCCATGCTGGAGCACCTTCAGCAGTTTCAAATGTAATTTCATCCTCACTAGCCAAAGGCCTCACTGGCAGCTCTATACGCCCAGCAGAAAGCTTAATTTTCGTTTGCTCCTGCGATGGCCAAAGTGTTGGCCAATAACTAGTTGATATTGCAATGCGAAGTTTATGATTTATTGGAATACGATATGCAGCATGATCAAGTTTTAATTCAATTTCAAAGACTGAATTTAAAGGAGTACTACTCGGTTTTTCAAAGCTATCACGGTGAGTTAAGTTTAGGCAGCCATAAGTAATCAAACTAGACGAACCGTCTGGCCTCAAATCGCATAAACGTACAACTATTATTCCTTGGGGTTTATCTAATGATAGGCTTAAATTAACATTTGTTGCCCCAACAATATCTATTGGAGCAGATAATGAGTCACTATCAAAACATACTGAAACTGCATCATCACATCTTTGATCATCAGGAAGTTCATTACTGAAAGCAAAAGGGAAGTATTCGCCCGCAGCTGAACCGCAATCCTGAGGTGATGAAATAAGTACTGAAAATATAGTCTTAAAACTGTTTAAATTTCTATTTTTTCCTAAAAATAGCTTCTTGAATTTAATATTTTTAGAGGGCCAGCTCTGCTCTTTTATCCAACGGCCAGGACGCGCATCAAGCCAACGTTTTGGTCCAATACTATCCATTAAATAGACTCTGTAATCAGGATCGTTTTCTACACCTGTATTTACTTCCATTAGCCACTGATCCCACCATCGTTTTGCTTCTTGTAAAAACCCAATTGCCGGTGAAGGCCCCGCATAATGTGGGTATTTGTGAATCCACGGCCCCACAATACCCTTTACTGGCGCCGATAAATTTTCAACTAAATGACTAATAGTATTTCGGTAACCATCGTGCCAACCACCAAGCGACAAGACAGCAGCTTTTATGGTTGAATAATCTTCACAAATTGAACCGTGCTTCCAATAATCATCTCGATGTTGGTGGTATAACCATTTTGAGGTCATTAATTCTAAATTCTCAAGGCGAGCCAACCACATTTTTTTCCAGCGGTCGCCAACTATTTTTGGATCAGGCGGGCGCGATGAATATGCTAACATATTAGCTGCCCATCCAAAATTTTCTCCCAGCAAACATCCACCTTTATAATGAATATCATCTGCATATCGGTCAACGCTCGAGCACAGAGTAATTACAGCTTTTAAGGATTTAGGCGCCAAAGCTGCAACTTGAAGCCCGTTAAACCCACCCCAAGAAATGCCCATCATTCCGACGTTACCATTACACCAAGATTGCTTCGAAGCCCATTCAATTACTTCCACGGCATCCTGTAACTCTTGGTCTGTATATTCATCAAACATCAATCCATCACTGTCACCATTTCCACGCATGTCAGTCCGAATACAAATATAGCCATGCCCTGCAAACCAGGGGTGAGTATATTGATCACGCACAATTGTACCGTCCCGTTTTCGATATGGCAGATGTTCTAAAATTACAGGAGCAGGATTTTTTTCCACCCCTTCAGGCATCCAAACCCTAGCAGATAAGCGGCACCCATCAGACATTATAATTGGCATATCAGGGTACTCAATAACTTGGTGAGGAAATTCTATAACTGTTTTCATCAAAAGTACTTTTTAATTGAATTAGGATTTGTAAAATTAAAGATCTATGATGCATCATCTTCATTAAAGTTCGAACATATTAACACTTCTTTTTCTCATGAATATAAAAAAGGCAGCTACTTTCATAGCTGCCTCAATTATTACAATATTAATATTGAATTATGCTGTCCACCAGCGCTCTCCAAATTTACCCCCATCCGATGACCAGTTACCTGCTACATCCTCACTATGCGAAATATTTTTAGAAACCGCATGAATGTGATTTGCAAACATTGGGACAATAGCACCCCCATCATCACTGATAAGTTGTTGGGTTTCAGCATACATTGAACGACGTTTATCAACGTCTAATTCTGCACGAGCCTCCTTAACAATACCATTAAATTTTATTGCATCTGGCGTTGTACGCCAATCTGTATCATTCCATTCAGTGTCATCAACATATGCTGATGAATACATCCAATCTTCAGTCGGACGCCCACCCCAATAGCATGTGCACCAAGGTTTTTTATTCCAAACGTTTGACCAATAGCCATCTGCCGGCTCACGAACAACTTCGATATCAATACCAACTTCTTTGGCTGAAGCTGCAATCAATTGAGCTGCATCAACAGCGCCAGCAAATGCGGCATCAGAGGCAGATAATTGGATCGTACCACTGTGGCCAGATGCTGCGTAATGCTCCATAGCTTTTTCAGGATTAAATTCACGCTGAGGCATTTCAGACGCGTGGAAAGGATTAGCTGAAGAAATAGGATGATCGTTTCCAAGAGAACCGTGGCCAAGTAAAATTTTATCAACTAGTTCTTGACGCTTTATTGAATGTTTCAGAGCAAGTCGAAGATCCCGATTGTCAAATGGTTCTGATGTCACACGCATTGGCATAGTATAATGCAATGTGCCTGCAACTTCTAAAATCTCGAGTGTTGGAACCCGAGCTAGAAGCGATACTGTTTTGGGGTCAACACGATCTATAGCGTCAACATCACCAGTCATTACTGCATTTTGGCGCGCAGTTGTATCCAATAAAGCGATAAGTTCGATTTGATCAAAATGCGCAGCACCATCTTTCCAGTAATTTGGGTTACGGTTAAATGTAGCACGAACACCAGGTTCAAAAGTCTCTATAATATAACCACCAGTACCAATACCTGATTGTGGGTCAATTTTTCCATCAACTGATGGCAGAATTAACAAATGGTAATCACTTACAATATAAGGGAAACCAGCGTTTGGAGCTTTAAGTTCAAAAATTACGCGATTTGGGCCATCAGCAGACATTGATACAACTTGGCTTAGTAGGCCTTTTGCCGCAGATTTACTGTCTTCACCACTATGATATTCATAAGTCGCTATAACATCATCTGAAGTAAGAGTTTTCCCATTATGAAACTCGACACCTTGGCGCAGGTTGAAAACCCAAGTTTTGCCGTCAGTGGATTCATAGCTTTCAGCTAGCTCAGGACGTAATTGGCCGTCACTACCAATTTCAGTAAGATGGTTACCAAACGACATACCAATATTAGTTGCCATTGAGTTTTCAAAAGTTCCAGGATCTAATGTGTCCGTGGTAGAGCCGAAACCAGTGCCATAGCGCAGGTTCCCACCTTTTTTAGGTGTTGCGGCTACAGCCTTGTCAGCCATCATAAGAGCAGTTGGCAGGACAACACCCGCTGCAACTGCAGACATTACAAATTGGCGTCTGTTAATCTGACCTGTGGATAATTTAAATGATTGTAGTGAAATAAAACGTTTTTTCATATTCTTCTCCTTCGTTAACAGCTTAATTTTTCTTAATTTCAACACTAAGAATCAATCGCTAGATATATTGTCGCATAATTATTAATGAAATACTAAATTTTAAAAATTTAATAATGATATACGTATTATTATATTTTAGTAGACATGAATTCTATTAAAATAATTAACTTTTAGAAGAGACTTTATAGATATCACTTTCAGCCATAGCCTTTTTTAACTTTGTAATGTTATATTGAGATTGAATGATACCTTTACAACAAGCCCATCACAGGCATTAAATATTTTTAAAGACTGGAGTAATTTTGTGCACCCAATTTTAATTACTATTATACAGCGCTTATTACTTGGTCTTTTAACACTTTTCTTTGTTTCGATTATAATATTTAGTTCAATCGAGTTTTTACCAGGCGATTTCACTCAAGCAATTCTTGGACAGGCTGCAACAGAAGAGACAGTAGCAGCTTTTCGCCGCGAACTTGGATTAGATCAACCTGCATATATGCGCTATTTTGATTGGATTGGAGCAGTTCTTCAAGGCGATTTTGGGTCATCTTTTTCTGGACGCAATTCATCAGGAGTAGATCGATCACGTGCAGTTATCGATTTAGTTGCCCCTCGCCTTGGAAACACTCTTTTTCTAGCTGGCATGGCAGCAATAATTTCAATACCTTTATCACTAATTCTTGGCATAACAGCCGCTCTATACCGCAATTCAATTTATGATCGATCCGTTAACGCTTTGACACTTACAACAATTTCATTTCCAGAGTTTTTCTTAGCATATTTATTAATTTTGTTTTTCTCTTCGCTTTGGCCTATTTTTCCATCGCTAGCAAATGTCAACGTAGACACAGCTTTAGGAGAGCGCATTTATAAGTGCGTCTTGCCAGCACTTACATTAACACTTGTTATTGTGGCACACATGATGCGAATGACACGCGCCGCTTTAATAAATTTGCTCGCTAGCCCATATATTGAAATGTCACAACTTAAAGGCATTTCAAAAGCTAAAGTTATTTTGCGTCATGCCCTACCAAATGCTTGGGCTCCAATAGCTACAGTCATCGCATTTAACTTGGCCTATTTAGTGGTCGGTGTTGTAGTAGTGGAGGTTGTATTTGTTTATCCAGGCATAGGACAGTTAATGGTTGATTCTGTAACCACACGGGATATTCCAGTCGTTCAAGCCTGCGTTTTAATTTTTGCGACAACATATATTTTACTTAATCTAACAGCCGATATTATTGGTATTGTTACAAACCCAAGATTGTTACATCCAAAATGACAAATCCTCCAAAAGGCTATTCAGCTGCCGCGGAAGTCAACAAAATGCGCGAGCGCCGTTCTCAATGGCAAATTGTAAAGCTAGAATTGAGTAAAGCACCATATTCAGCATGGTTTGGAATATTAGTTATTTTAGCCTATTTTTTTGTAGCGCTCTTTGCACCATTACTTGCACCACATGGTGAAGCTGAAATATTTACATCATCTTTCGCACCTTGGGGAGGTGAACATATTTTCGGAACTGATCAGATTGGGCGTGATATTTTTTCACGCTTAATTTATGGCGCCAGAAATACGATAGGCATAGCCTTAGCAACAACACTAGTTTCATTTGCTATCGGTGGTAGTCTTGGCTTAGTGGCTGCAATTTCAGGAGGCTGGACCGACCAAATTTTAAGTCGTTTAGTTGATGTTTTAATGGCTATTCCCGGTCTTATTTTTGCGCTTATGTTACTCACTATATTTGGTTCAAGTGTCCTTTCACTAATCTTAATTATTGCAGTTCTAGACAGTACTCGCGTCTTTAGGTTAACAAGATCAGTGGCAATAAGTGTTGTCGTTATGGATTATGTTGAAGCAGCAAAACTTCGAGGTGAAAAGCTAGCTTGGATTATGCGCCGGGAAATTTTGCCAAATATTATGCCACCGTTAATTGCTGAGTTTGGATTAAGGTTCAGCTTTGTATTTTTAACAATTGCAGCTCTTAGCTTTTTAGGTCTAGGAATCCAACCACCAACAGCCGATTGGGGATCGATGGTGCGGGATAATGCTTCTATGATCCAATTTGCAAAATATGATCTTACAGCAGCATTAACTCCTATGATTCCTGCTGGAGCCATAGCTCTTTTAACTGTGGCTGTAAACTTTGTGGTTGACTGGTTTCTCGATAAAACAAGTGGATTAAAAGATGAGCACTGAACGTGGTAAAAAGGGTGATATACTTCTCGAAATGAAAGACATCCGTGTTGAAGGGTTTTCTGATGAACGCTGGCACAAAATTATTAAAGGCATAGATCTCACACTCCACAGAGGGCAAGTCATGGGGCTTATAGGAGAGTCAGGGGCAGGAAAATCTACGCTTGGACTTGCAAGCATGGGCTTTACAAAACCTGGCTGTAAAATAACTTCTGGGTCAATTATTTTTGATGGCCAAGATTTAATAAAAGCAAATGATGATGAAAAACGTATGCTCTGGGGAACTAAAATTGCCTATGTTGCACAGTCAGCTGCCGCCTCATTCAACCCTGCTCATAGACTACTAGACCAAACTGTAGAAGCTAGTTTAAATCGAAATCTACAAACTAAAAATGCTGCAGAAACAGACGCTCGCAATCTTTATGAACAATTACAGCTACCAGATCCTAACAACATAGGCGATCGATATCCACATCAGGTATCAGGGGGGCAATTACAGCGGATGATGACTGCTATGGCTATGTCTCCACGGCCTGACCTTATCATCTTTGATGAACCTACCACAGCGTTAGATGTAACTACTCAAGTTGAAGTTCTAGTTGCAATGCGCAGTATCGTTGAAAAGTTTAATACTGCAGCACTTTACATTACTCATGATTTAGCAGTTGTTGCACAAATGGCTGATGTAATTAAAGTTCTGCGGTATGGACACGAAATTGAAGAAGCTAAAACTAGAGAAATGTTAGTGTCGCCTAAAGAAAATTACACGAAGTCACTTTGGTCAGTTCGCTCTTTAGAAAAGCCTGAGTCCCCTAGTGATGATTTTGTAATATCAATTAATAATGTTGATGCCGCATATATTGGTGGGCCAAAGGTCTTGCATAACGTAAATATTGATATCCCCCGTGGAAGGACTGTTGCTGTCGTTGGTGAGAGTGGGTCAGGAAAATCTACAACAGCTAGAGTTATAACTGGATTATTGCAGCCAATAACAGGGTCAGTTTATTTTAATGGAGAAGCCCTTCCTCCAGCACTCAAAGATCGAAGTAAGGGGCAACTACGGCGCATCCAAATGATATATCAAAGTGCTGACACAGCTATGAACCCACGCCAAACAGTTTCTGAAATAATTGGGCGCCCACTGGAGTTTTACCACAATCTAACTGGCTCTCAAAAACAAGAACGTATTCTTGAATTATTAGAAATGATCGAACTTGATGAAAGCTTTTATGATCGATTTCCAGGTGAATTATCTGGTGGCCAAAAACAACGTGTTTGCATAGCTCGCGCATTAGCAGCTGATCCTGAAGTAATTATTTGTGACGAAGTCACATCTGCACTTGATCAGATTGTTCAAGAAGGAATTTTACAACTCTTATTGAGGTTGCAAAAAGAGTTTAATATTACATATTTGTTTATTACCCATGACATTGCGGTTGTTCGGGCCATATCTGATGAGATTGTAGTCATGTATGAGGGGGCTGTTGTTGAACAAGGCCTAAAGAGTAAAATTATGGCACCACCATATCCTGATTATACAAAGTTATTATTAAAATCAGTTCCAGAGATGGATCCTGATTGGTTAACAAATCTTGTTGATAAACGCGATTAAATTCGAAAAATAGATTACAGCCTCTAATGAAAGAAAATCTCTTTCAAAATACGATCACACATTACTTTTGGCTTTGTCTCTTTCACTTTCTAATGTGCAGAACCGCTTGGCGCAGGCACACCCTCTATGATCACGTTTACACAGGCAACCTTGCCGCTTTTCACGGCTCGATCCAATGCGTCATCAAGATCTGCAAGATCAGTTACATATTCACCATGCCCGCCAAGCCCCTTGGCCGCTTCATCATAACGCGCATCACTGAGATAACAGCCTATCAACCTATCCGGACCATAGTCGCGCATTTGTATTTGGTGTTCTGCATTCCAGCATCGATCGTTACCTATTACTACAATGTAAGGTATTTTGTTCCGGGCGGCTGTCTCAAACTCAGCGAAGTGGAACCCTACCGTCCCGTCCCCCATAAGAGCAAAAACTAGTGCCCCAGGGTCTGCCTGCTTTGCTCCAAGGCCATAACATAGCCCCCCACCTATGGCCCCGGAGATACCGTTTATAACGCGTCGATCTGCTTGGATCGCCGACTGTGCCCACTGGCCAAATTCACCGCCGTCGCAAATCAGAATAGACTTGGATGCCCTCTCTAATTGTCGTTGAACCGCAGCACACAACTGGGCTGGAGTAATCTTACCACTATTTACCTGATCTTTTTCAGAATAATCTCGTGTCGTAATCAAATTAGCGACTTCTGTACGCCATTCATAACGCCCCATATTGCCTATGGCAGCAACGATTAAATCATCTATGATATCACGTGGATCAGCGGCAAAACACGCTGCCAACTGAGTGCCTAAATTTAAGTGAGCACGGCTACGTTCATTCACATCAGCTTCGACCACGATCCATTTACAAGATTGGTCAAATGTGGCGGGGCTGCCAAAGTTTAGTGTAAAATCAATCCGCTTACCCAGACAAACGATTACATCAGCTTGCAAAAGAGCTTGCGAAAAATTCCCGAGTGCAGGGTCTTTGAAACCTCTTGGGCTCTCCATCACGACAACAGGTGCGTCCAATGCGTCACTTAATGCATGAAGGCGGCCAGGATTTCGAGTTTCATTCATCGCAGGTCCACATATCACCAGCGGGCGCTTTGCTTCTGTTAGAGTTTGCAAAACCAGTCGAATATCACCACCACTAAGCCGCATCCGTTCTTTGGTAAATGCAATTGAATTTGGCACAATACTGCCAGAGACGTCGGCATCGACCAAATCAAAAGGTAACGCCATGTGAACAGGTCCAGGGCGGCCTGATTTTGCCGTCCGAATGGCACGTGCTGTATCAAAACCAAAGTCACTGACTCGTTTCGACCTAAATGATAGCTTCGTTACTGGGGCTGTCATTGGCACCTGATCGAGTTCTTGAAACGCGCCGCGTCCATCTTGGCTAATCGGGGAATCGCCTGTCAGAAACAGAACTGGTGTCTGAGATTCCAAACAAGTAAACAAAGAGCCTAACGCATTGGCAGTCCCTGCTCCAGCAGTTACCATCGCCACAGCAATCTCACCCGTCAACTGAGCATAAGCCTCAGCCATAAATACGGCTGCAGCCTCGTGCCGAGTATGAATAATCTGAATTTTAGCATCAAAACAAGCGTCATATATTGGCATAATTTGATTCCCAGAAAGCGAGAAAATTCTGGTGACACCCGCCGCTGATAATGTTTTAACTAATAAGTCAGCACCCCTCATTTTATCTTCCTTTTTTCATTAACATCTGTTGCAATCATGCAGAAAGCCCGCCCATACAGCAATATTTTATATCAAGGTATTCGTCGATTTCATATTTTGAGTCTTAACGACCAAATATTTTTTTCTTGGCACCAACGAACGGAACAACTTTGCTTGGCGCCACGATTTCGTTTATTCTAACCATATCGTATTCCAGGGCGTCAGAGACGCTCCAAACTCTAGCTAAATTAATAGTAAGTCATTCTTATTAAAAAGCACCAATGCCTAACATTAAGTGAAAGTTAAACTTACATAATAAGAAATAAGTCATGTTTACCCTAATGCTTAAGATCCTCATTGATAATGAAGAATACAGTATTTTCAGCGCCATCATAGTTTCTATTTTTATGATACACACAGCCGTTAGTCAGCAGAAGAAAGCGTTAGAAGCAGAATCGAATATAATTTTACGTGATCGCATTAGCCATACTCCAGCGCTTTCACTGATAATCTGCGCAATGGCCACTAGTACGAAGAAGTTTGCCAATACGCTATGTAGTAAATATAAAATATTGATTTATTTGGAAAATTGGTAGCGGGACAGGGACTTGAACCCCGGACACGCGGATTATGATTCCGCTGCTCTAACCACCTGAGCTACCCCGCCACAGAGTGTGAGCTAAGTATGTCAAAGGTGTAGATGCGTCAAGCTACTTTTAATAAAAATATAACTTAATCTGGGCATTATATGTCAATCATCATATGATCTGCTAAATCTGTACCATTGCATAGATTCCACGAAACCTTATAAGACTTCTCATGTCACAGAACCCATTAAAGCTCCGTCCTGATCTTGCACCTCGATTACGTATCAATGAACCCGCTCGCAACGGTCAGCCAAAAATTGGTATGGTTAGCCTTGGCTGCCCCAAAGCTTTAGTGGATAGCGAACGCATCCTAACACGCCTACGAGCAGAAGGTTACGCCATCAGCCCTGACTATAAAGATGCTGAAGCTGTAATCGTTAATACATGTGGTTTTTTGGATAGCGCTAAAGCTGAAAGTTTGGAAGCCATTAGTGAAGCATTATCTGAAAATGGCCGCGTTATAGTGACTGGCTGCCTTGGTGCCGAAGAGGATTACATTCGTGGCACTCATCCATCAGTTTTAGCAGTTACGGGCCCACATCAATATGAACAAGTATTAGATGCAGTTCATAAGGCTGTACCTCCCAGCCCTGATCCATTTATTGATTTATTACCTGCTACTGGAGTATCGTTAACACCACGTCATTATAGTTACTTAAAAATATCTGAAGGTTGTAACCATAAATGTAAATTTTGCATCATCCCAGACATGCGGGGCCGTTTAACATCACGTCCAGCACACGCTATTATACTTGAAGCCAAAAAGTTAGTTGATGCAGGGGTTAAGGAACTTTTAGTTATATCCCAAGACACCTCCGCATATGGTGTAGATATTAAGCATAAGAATACTAATAACCACCGTGCACATATAACAGACTTAACACGTGATTTAGGCTCATTGGGTGCTTGGATACGTTTGCATTATGTATACCCTTATCCACATGTACGTGATCTAATTCCTTTAATGGCAGATCAATCTAATAATATTTTACCTTATTTAGATATCCCATTTCAGCATAGCCATCCTGACGTATTGAAACGTATGGCTCGCCCTGCAAAATCATCCAATACTTTAGCAGAAATTGCAGCCTGGCGAAATGATTGTCCTGACATTACTCTACGGTCGACTTTCATAGTTGGTTATCCCGGTGAAACAGAAGCAGAATTTCAACACCTCTTGGATTGGTTGGATGAAGCACAATTAGATCGTATCGGTTGTTTTCAATACGAAAATGTAGATGGAGCACGATCAAACGCTTTGTCAGATCATGTTGATCCTGATGTTAAACAGGATCGCTGGGAACGCTTTATGGAAAAATCGCAAATAATTTCAAAAGCAAAGTTAGCTGCTAAAGTTGGTACTCAATTACACGCAATTATAGATGACATCGACAGTGAGGGCATTGCAACTTGTCGTACTAAAGCTGATGCTCCAGAAATTGATGGCAATCTATTTATCGATGAAGGCACCGAGGCATTAAGTATTGGTGACATTGTTAAAGTTGAAGTTGATGAGGCCTCAGAATACGATTTATGGGGTCAGATCATAAAATAATTATTTTACCAGTCTAATGTTAATTCCAGAATTCATTTAAAATTAAATAATAATTATAAAGTAGATATGTATGTATCCATACATGTTTTGATATGCCTGAATCTATCCCCACCAAGATGAGTACCACCATACCACCTAGTGACAACAACGATGTGGTCATACAACTCTGCAGTTTCTATCATGCGTAGCATAATTGCTCCTGCACCAGCCTCACCATCATCATTCTTGATTTGTATTCCGTTTGATAAGATTAATGCCCAAGTATTATGTGTAGCTTTGGAAAACTTCTTATTTCGCTTTAAATCTTTTATAAAATCAGAAGCCCCCAACTTAGATGTCACAGATCTTCCACTGACAGCATATTTTGAGCCTCTATCTGATAAAAAGTTCAAAATAATTTTCATATTGGCAAAGCAATATAGATTTGTTTTATGCTGTTAGACCCTCAGGCTCTTCCAAGCCATTCGAACGGCAGCAAGCAGTAAGAGTATTAGCTAATAAGCACGCAATGGTCATAGGGCCAACACCACCAGGAACCGGCGTAATAGCACCAGCTTTGGCACTTACACTTTCAAAATGCACATCACCCACTAATTTGAATTTTCCATCTTTTTCAGGGTGTGGGATACGATTAATTCCTACATCAATAACGGTTGCTCCATCACCAATCCAGTCACCTGTAATCATCTCAGGTTGCCCAACAGCTGCAATAACAATATCAGCATTACGACATATAGATTCTATATTTTTAGTACGGCTATGAGCTATAGTGACAGTGCAACTATCGCGCAAAAGGAGGTTTGCCATTGGTTTACCAACGATATTTGAGCGGCCAACAACAACTGCATTTAAACCAGATAATAACCCAAGATGATCACGAAGCATCATTAAACAACCAAGCGGTGTACAAGGAACCATAGATTTTTGACCAGTTGCAAGCATTCCCACATTAGATATATGAAAACCATCAACATCTTTTTCAGGTATAATTGAATTAATCACTAACTCTTCATTCAAATGACCCGGTAAAGGCAACTGGCAAAGAATACCATGCACTTTTGGATCATTATTTAATTGGTCAATTAAAGCGAGTAAATCTACTTCAGGTGTATTTGAGTCCAAACGATGTTCATAGCTATTCATACCAACCTCAATAGTTGAAGTATGTTTATTTCGAACATAGACTTGGCTAGCAGCGTCTTCACCAACTAAAATTACAGCTAATCCTGGTATAATATTTTTTTCATTCTTTAATCGCAAAACCTGCTCCCCAACCTGGGCTCGCACACCTGCTGCAAAAATTTTGCCATCTATAACTTTTGCAGCCATTTGCTATTTCCTTTTGTTGTTGGGTACTAGATGCGCTTAAACAATAAGCACATTTATTTTTTATTTAAAATAAGCCGTCTATTTGACCTTCACTATTAAGCATGATTGCTTCAGCTGAAGGTACTCTGGGTAAACCTGGCATTGTCATGATTTCACCACAGATAGCTACAATGAATCCAGCACCCGCTGCTAAACGCACTTCACGTACTGGAACCGAATGCCCTGTAGGTGCTCCACGCAAATTAGGGTCAGTACTAAAGCTGTATTGAGTTTTAGCCATACATATAGGTAAATGACCATAGCCTTGCTCTTCCCATTGGCGCAATTGGTCACGAATTTTCTTATCTGCAAGGACTTCATCTGCGCGATATATACGTTTTGCAATTGTCTCTATTTTCTCAAATAAAGGCATATCATCAGGATAGATAGGGGCGAAATTTGCCATATCAGCATCTGCTATCTCAGAAACCCGTGTTGCAAGTTCTGCGCAACCTTCTGAACCGAACTCCCAATGTTTTGATAAAATTGCTTCAGCACCTTGCCCAACAACATAATCTTTAACTGCTTGCACTTCATCATCAGTATCCGTGACAAAGTGGTTGATAGCTACGACTACGGGTACACCAAATGATTTCAAATTTTCAATATGACGGCCAAGGTTTGGACAGCCATCTTTCACGGCAGAGATATTTTCTGGGCCCAAATCAGCTTTAGCAACACCACCATTCATTTTCATGGCTCTAACCGTGGCAACAAGAACTACCACGCTTGGAGCAATACCTGCCTTACGGCACTTAATATTCATAAATTTTTCTGCGCCCAGATCAGCTCCAAAGCCAGCTTCAGTCACAACATAATCAGCAAGTTTAAGTGCGGTAGTTGTAGCAATTACAGAATTACAACCATGCGCAATATTTGCAAATGGCCCACCATGAACAAATGCTGGGTTGTTTTCTAAAGTTTGTACTAAGTTTGGTTGCATTGCCTGCTGTAAGAGGACTGCCATAGCACCATCTGCTTTAATATCTCGTGAATAAACTGGCGTACGATCTCGGCGATATGCAACAATAATATCACCTAAGCGCTTTTGTAAATCTTCCATATCTAATGCTAGGCACAAAATTGCCATTACTTCCGATGCAACAGTTATGTCAAAGCCAGACTGTCGAGGAAAACCGTTCGATACTCCACCTAAAGAAGTTACTACATCTCTCAAAGCCCGGTCGTTCATATCAAGAACACGTCTCCAGACGACACGCCGCTGATCAATTTCTAATTCATTACCCCAATAAATATGATTATCAATCATTGCAGATAATAAGTTGTGCGCAGAAGTAATAGCGTGAAAATCTCCAGTGAAGTGTAAATTCATCTCCTCCATTGGAACAACTTGAGCATACCCACCACCAGCTGCGCCACCCTTCATGCCAAAACAAGGCCCCAATGAGGCTTCTCGAATACAGACAGCAGCTTTCTTACCAATTTTATTCAGGCCATCGCCTAGACCAACAGTGGTTGTTGTTTTCCCCTCACCAGCTGGTGTTGGGTTAATTGCTGTAACTAAAATTAATTTTCCATCTTTTTTACCACGTTGTGCCTTAATAAATTCGGCACTAACTTTTGCTTTATCATGTCCAAATGGCAAAAGATCTTCAGATGGGATCCCTAATTTAGCTCCAATTTCTTGAATTGGTTTTTTATTTGCTTCGCGTGCAATTTCGATATCAGTTTTATATGCCATTTCAAGCCCCGTTAAAAAGAATAATCTGTTTGTATGTGGCCTACTTTAGTAGCTTTTACACAATCAGTTTCCGACCTAATTATTAGATTTATCGTCGTTTGTATAAATTTACCTCTAGTAACAACCTAATCAAATAAAAAAAGTCCGCGATTAGCAGACTTTTTTTATTCAAAATTTTATTCTGTATCTAATTTTTTAGGTTTTCGAGGCTTACGAGAAGTTTTAGGAACTGCAGCTAAACTTGGTTTTGCCTTTGACTTCGAAGGTTCTTCATCATCAATATTAACAATTTTTTTGCCTTTTATAACTTTTTCAATTTCATCACCAGTTAATGTTTCATATTCCAACAAACCTTGTGCCAAGCGTTCAAATTCTTTTTTCTTTTTCTTAAGAATAAAAAGAGCACTTGCGTAACCTTCATCGATTAGGCTTTTTACTTCTTCTTCGATAAGTTCTTTAGTTTTAGCAGATATTGAGAAGCCACCAATGTTACCACCAGAGTAACCTTCATGAGCTGCCTGGTAATCAACATCACCTACTTTATCGGACATTCCCCAACGCATAACCATAGCACGTGCTAGTGAAGACGCTTGCTGAATATCACCAGACGGACCATTAGATACGTCACCCTCACCCCATTTTAAGATCTCAGCAGCTTTTCCAGCCATTGTCATAGCAATCTTTTGCTTACATTCATCTTTATGCCAGTTTAGACGCTCAATTTCTGGTAAAGAGACAACCATTCCTAAAGCACCTCCGCGTGGTATAATAGTAGCTTTATAAACAGGATCACATTTATCTAGGTTGAGACCAACAATTGCGTGACCGGCTTCATGGTAGGCAGTATGCTCTTTCTGCTCGTCAGTTAAAACCATTGAGCGACGCTCAGCTCCCATCATGACCTTATCTTTTGCAAACTCAAAATCTTCCATAGTGACAAATCGCTTACCTGTTCGAGCAGCCGTCAAAGCAGCTTCATTTACTAAGTTAGCCAAATCTGCCCCCGAAAACCCAGGCGTACCACGTGCAATTATGCGAAGATCTACATCTGGACCCAATGGTGATTTGCGCGCATGTACAGTTAAAATTTTCTCTCGGCCTTTTATATCAGGGTTAGGCACTTGTACCTGACGGTCAAAACGACCAGGACGTTTTAATGCTGGATCTAGTACATCAGGACGATTAGTTGCCGCTAATAAAATCACGCCTTCATTTGCAGAGAAGCCATCCATTTCAACTAGTAACTGATTTAATGTTTGTTCGCGCTCGTCATTTCCACCACCATGGCCCGCACCACGATGACGGCCAACAGCATCAATTTCATCAATAAATACGATACATGGAGCATTTTTCTTTGCCTGCTCAAACATGTCGCGTACTCTAGACGCGCCTACCCCCACAAACATTTCAACAAAGTCAGAACCAGAAATAGTAAAGAATGGGACGCCTGCTTCACCAGCAATAGCGCGGGCTAATAAAGTTTTTCCAGTACCTGGAGGACCAATTAGCAATGCACCTTTTGGAATTTGTCCACCAAGGCGACTAAATTTTTGTGGATTACGAAGAAACTCAACTATTTCTTCCAATTCTTCTTTAGCCTCATCGATGCCTGCAACATCATCAAATGTTTTACGATCTTCATTTTGGTTTAATAGCTTTGCTTTAGACTTACCAAAGCCCATAGCGCCACCTTTACCACCACCCTGCATGCGGTTCATGAAAAAGATCCAAACCCCCACTATTAAGACGAACGGCAACAAATATTGTAAAAAGGATGCAAGACCTGATTCTTGTTGTTTAATCGCTTCAACTTCTACTTTGTTATCAAGTAGTGTTTCAATAGCACCTTCATTAAATGGCCAGTTTGGAATAATGGCTTTTAATCTTGCATTATTCGCATTTAGTGTAATCGTCAGATTTTCACCATCAATCTCAGCTGACTTTACGTCACCTTTCTCAATGCTTTCAATGGCTTGAGAGTATGAAATCTCATCTAAAGCCTTCGTTGATGAATTTCCACCGATAACTTGAAAAACTGCAATCATTAAAAGAAAAAGAACTACCCAAAAGGCGATATTCTTATTATTTCCCAAAATCAAAACTCCTTATTTATGCAGGGAAGATCCTGCATTATTATTAACATAGATGTATAGTATTCTTTAGAAGTTTCAATGCGTCACAATCATTGAAAAAAAATTTTTATAATCTTTTGTTAAGTAACATTTCCAGTTCATTTCTAAACCAGCCATAGGTGCAGCTATTAAGACATTATCCTTCCAAATAGCTGGACTGCCCATGAGACTGATGCGAGAAAATTTGAGTTTTCTCCATCCCTCACATTGAAGCAAGCCCTCTTCACCAAGTGGACCAATTACAAGTCCATCATACGAGATATTATTGGTTAAGACCCATTTATTATCAAATGGTTTTGAAAAATCTTTTATACTTTCTATTTTTGAAACTTCACGGCACACTTCTGCAAAAATACCATCAGAAATGATATGACATCCCATGAGTGTGTGATCTTTACCAATAGATAATCTGTTGCTGCTTTCTATCAATGAATTAAAACGTGGGCGATATTTTGAGCCTGAAACCCATTTTAATACATGAGCAAATAGACGGTAGCGCAATTCGAGTGGTAAGAGGCTAAACGCTTTAACATCTAATTTTACAGTACCTAATATTGTAAGTGAAGTAACATTTTCAGCACACTCTTTGGTTAAAAGCTCTAAAGCGCTTCTAGCTGTGGCCATCTTGTCGGCAGTTTCAACTAATCTATCAACTGTTAATCCTAAATTATCTAGCATATTTTGAGCTTGGCGCATTTTTATACGCTCAAATCGAGTATCTTCATTACTAGGATCATCAACCCATTTAATACCTTTATATGATAAAAAAGCACGTAAATCTGAACGCCGATAAGCTAGTATAGGCCGAAACCATAGCATAGCCTTTTTATATCCAAATGGCGCCATTCCAGACAATCCATCCACACCTGATCCTCGGGCAAGACGCAACAAAAATGTCTCAGCTTGATCATCTGCTGTATGACCAGTTGCCACACTATTTAACCTTAACTCATCCGCCCATTCACCTATTAACTCATTGCGTGCATTACGAGCTGCATCAAGAAGGTTTCCAACCTTATTCCAACCGTTCCATTTTAAAATTTTGCATTCAATATTAAGTTTTTTACACTCAGTTTCTACTATTTTTGCCTCAGAAGCAGATTCTTTACGAAGCCCATGGTCAACGGTAGCGACATATAGTTTTTGTTGATTTTGGCTCGCCCACTCATCCATCAAATACAACAAGGCCATAGAATCTCCTCCACCAGAAACAGCTAGCCCAATTTTATGTCCAGATAGTTTTGGTGCCATGACACACATATTTTCTGAAAATTTTAATGAAAGGTCTTGTGGGATGATGCAGGTCACATGCAGCCTAATATTTGCATTTCATTGCTGGCATCCAAAACAATTGTGTCTTTTGGAAAAAGAAGTCCTACCTTAAGTAAAGTTTTACACGCCTCTTCTACTTTATGTAATTTTCCCAAACTAACTCCAAGTTTGTATAAGGCTTTTGGAGCAATTTCACCTGATGGATCAGACTTAAAACTTTCTAAGAAACTTCGGCCAGCAGTTCTCCATTTATTTAATCCTATAAAAGCTTCACCTTTAGAATAGTGTGCGGCAGATATAAGTGGACCACCTGGAAATTCAATTATAAGTTTATCAAATTGTTGTACTGCTAACTCGAAATTACCTACATTTAATAAATCTAATGCCGTTTTATAATTAGATTTTTCAATAATAGTAATTTCGGCACCGCCTTTAATATTATTTAAAGTCCAATCGGCACTTCCACCAATGGGCCGAGGCTGGCCTAACTGAGTAATATCCCCACCTTCTAATTCTACTATGCGAAATTCTAAGTCACCTATACGATTTGTTGAATCATTAGCTATATCTTCGATGCGAAATCGTAATTTTTCTATTTGGCTGATTAAAGTACGCACTTCACTTTCAATAACATCTATTCGCATCAATGCAGCACCAGAAGGCGTAATATTTAATGTAGTATTATTTTCTGCAAGTTCTGATTGAATCTTTTTAATTTTTGACGATAAGTTTTCTAATTCAGCTCCAACACTAGTCAGTTCTTTTGATGTGCCTTCAAATACTGCTCCAAGATTTTGAAAAGTATTTTGGGCAACTACATTAGATGCAGTTGCCATAAATATTAATAAAAATAGTATTTTAAAAAAGCTTTTGAGCATTAATTAACTGCCCAAACCGCCGGCAACTAATGTTACAGATCGCCGATTTTTAGACCAACAAGCTTCATCTGAACAAATTGCTAATGGGCGTTCTTTTCCAAAAGTTACAGTACTAATGCGTGCATCAGTTAATCCACGGCTCACTAAATAATTTTGAACAGATGCAGCACGGCGCGCACCTAATGCTAAGTTATATTCACGCGTACCCGTTTCATCTGCATGTCCTTCAATAATTACTGATTTATTAGGGTTGTTTAGTAACCACTCAGCCTGCTTGTTGAGCAAATCAGTTGCTACAGGTGTCAAACTAGATTGGTCAACTAAGAAAACAACAGTATCACCAATCTCTTGGTTGAAGTAAGCAACTCCAGCAGGATCAAGCGAAGATTGCATAATACCACCATTCTTACCAAACCCTCCCATAGAGCCAGCTGAATCACATGCTGTCAGCCCAAATAAGGCTACTGCTGCAAGTGTTAGTTTTAATGAGGTCATTATGCTCTTCCTCTTATATAGTCGGCTTTGTGCCGTTTTTATTGTTAATATTAATTTATGATAATAGAAATTAATTGTTATTTCAACAGTCCAGACCACGCAGGATCAGATCCAGAGCTGGGTGTCTTTACTCGTTTAAGATTACGGCCCGTTACATCCACAGAATAAATCTCTGGGGCACCATTAGCTCCAGCTGTTTCTCGAAAAAACATAATAACACGACCATTTGGTGACCATGAAGGCCCTTCATCCAAAAACGATGCTGTCAAAAGACGTTCATTTTTTCCATCAGTACGCATAACACCTATATGAAAGCGCCCTTGGTTAATCTTTGTGAAAGCTATCATATCTCCACGTGGGGACCAAACAGGCGTGCCATAACTACCCTTCCCAAAACTGATACGCGTTGCTTCGCCTCCAAGGACCGACATCAAATATATTTGCTGCCTACCTCCTCTATCTGATTCAAATACAATCTGCTTTCCATCTGGCGAATAACTTGGCGCAGTATCAATTGAAATACCAGATGTAAGACGCGTTTTCCGGCCATTCTTTAGATCAACAGTATAAATATCTGTGTTACCCCTATCCGTCAAAGACATTACTACACTACGCCCATCTGGTGAAAAACGTGGAGCAAACGTCATTCCAGGCTGTTCATCCAAAAGGCGTTGATCCAAAGTATCAACATTAATTAGATATACTTTAGGGGTGCCCGATTTATAACTAGTGTAAACAATTTCCTCATTGTTTGGCGAAAAGCGTGGTGCCAAAACGATATCATTATCATCAGTTAAAAAGCGACTATTGGCCCCATCATAGTCCATGATAGTAAGTCTCTTTTTACGAGCATTTTTTGGACCTTCTTCTGAAATATATGCCACTCTACTATCAAAATATGCTGCTTCACCAGTTAAACGTGAATATACTGCATCAGCAATCTTATGTGACATGCGACGCCAATTGTCTTTATTTGCTTGGAACTGTAAACCTTCACCTAACGCAGTTTGTGCAAAAACATCAAATAGTCGAAACTTTAGAATTAGTACATCACCTTGAATATTTACAGAGCCAGTAATAAGTGCATCAGCATTAATCACCCGCCAGTCAGCAAACTGCACTGGTAAATTAAAATCAGTGGAAGCAGAGATATGCGCCGACCTAGGAATTTCTCTAAATAATCCAGAACCAATTAAGTCAGCCATAATCACAGATGCAATTTGTTCAGAATATTCTGCTGAAGTGCCTCCAACAGTCATAAATTTAGACAATGCTATTGGCATAGGCTCAATAACACCTTGGCTAATTTCGATGCGTAATGGCTTGGACTGTGCCATCAAGGGCGAATTTTTAAATATAATCAGGGCTAATGCCATTATAATTAATTTAGTATAATATTTCATCTCAGCACCATCTGTTCAGGGTTAAACACAATTTCAATATCGCGCCATGCTTCATATTTTTCAGCAGGCAAATCATAAGGTTGGCAACGAATTAAAGCCCTTCTTGCAGCTTCATAAGCTTGTAACATACCCGCTTCAGAACCAGTATTTGGCGATAACTTTTTTGGTTTTTCTTCTAATCTACCATCTTGAGTTAACTTTATTCCCATAGTTATAATGTTAGAAGAATCATTTTCCAACCCCACAGGTACATTCCAACATTCTTGAATGGCAAACATCAAATTATTTGTCTCTCCCACAGTTAGAGGTGGTCCAGTAACTTTTTCAATTTGATTATCTCTAACAATAACTTCATTTACTTTATCTTTAGCCATTTCCTTAGCAATCGCATCTTTTATTGAAATAGCTTTATTTGTTTCTTCAATTTTTAATTCAGGCTTATCTACTTTAACAATTTTTAGATTTTTAGGTCGTCTTTTAGGCCTTGATGAACTACTTGGAACAAGTTCACTTTCGCGCTTTTCTGCTTCAGTTACACTTTTAGTTGTACTTTCTTTTGCTGCTGAAGCAGGTTCTTGTTTCTCAACAAATTTGGGTTCTAATTTATCAGGAGATGGCACGTCTATACTTGATGGTTTTGATGGTGCTTCTGGCTTTACTGGATCTTTTGGAGCTTCAATGATTACATTTGAAATTGTGTCAGATGGTTTTGGCGGTGTAGTTTCATTTAATTCTGCTGTTAACTCTCCAATGATATCAATAGAAGCAATTGGAGCAGTAGGTTCAATTTCTGTATCACCAATTTCAACAGGTGTTGGCTCTACTTCAACAGGTGTTGGCTCTACTTCAACAGGTGTTGGCTCTACTTCAACAGGTGTTGGCTCTACTTCAACAGGTGTTGGCTCTACTTCAACAGGTGTTGGCTC
>Ga0115003_10000005_pt1 | contig 137805 bp, 119 predicted proteins | sample ArcticOcean_MG_C_7_FD_88736 | JGI IMG/M metagenome (GOLD analysis project Ga0115003, IMG submission 88736) | Marine microbial communities from western Arctic Ocean - ArcticOcean_MG_CB11_88 | ecosystem: Environmental > Aquatic > Marine > Oceanic | place: Arctic Ocean: Canada Basin | collected...
ACTAGTGGTAGTACTATTTTAGTGCCTGTATCATATTGGTCTAGTGATGGTTTAGGTAACTATTCTAATAGTGGTTTAACCGGTAATGTTGGTATAGGAACAGCTACACCAACAGAAAAACTTCAAATATCAAGTCCATTAGCTACTCATGCAAAAATTCTTATTGATGCTGGTGCTGACGCTGATTTAATTCTAGATAAAGGTGCTGGTTCAAGGAGGTCATCTGTAAATTATAAGATTGCAGGAGTGTCAAAATGGTATGTTGGAACGGCAGATTCTGATGTTGTTGGTAGTGGTGATGATTATTTTATAGGGAAATCAATAGGTGGAACTAATGCTGAATTCTTTATTAAACAATCAAATGGAAATGTTGGAATAGGAACAACATCACCAGGAGTAAAACTAGATGTTGATGGACAAATCAGAAGTGATGATTCATTTTTGCTGCAAAGTGGAACAACTGCAATTGGTAGCATAAGAAATCAAGGTGGTGCATTGGACATAAGAGGTGATTCAACAAGGGATGTGAGTTTGGGTTCAGTAACAAGTCCACAAGCATTATTTGTTGAGGGAACAAATGGAAATGTTGGTATTGGGACAACAGCACCAAGTGCATTACTTGAAATTTCATCTACTACTGCAAATGATTTTCTAAAATTAACATCTGCTGGCGGTGGTGCAAATCCAATTAAATTAATATTTGAAAAATCAAGTGTTGAACAAGGTGTTATTGAATACAATAGAAATGGTGATTTAGAAATATACAATACAGATAGTGATGGTGGAGTGATGATTGATGGTTCATCATCTGCTGGTGCTGATTTATATGTTGCTAATTCTGGAAACGTAGGTATAGGAACAACAACACCAACTGAGGCTTTAGATGTAGTAGGTGATATAAAAGCGAGTGGAGATTTACATGCTACTAACATGTACCTAGGTAATGCAATTGAAGGACTGGGTTCGTCTCTTATATTATATTCACAATACACAAATAGGGGGAGAATAGATATATATGGTTCTAATACTGCAGGGACAAACAATGTGAAAATGTATGGAGGAACTGCAACTTTATCCCTTGTGCGTGATACGGGGGTGGATATAATAGGTGCTATAACAGCCTCAGGTAATATAAGTGCAAGTGGTCATACAGTTTCTAATAGTGTAGAAGCAGCCGTTGTTGTAAGTGCACCTGAAATAAGAACAGACCGGATACGTGCTAAGACAAGTGTGAATACTATAATAGATATAACAACTGGTATTAACATTGACGGCAATATAACAGTCTCAGGTGATATAACCACCAGCGGTATAACCGTCAATGGAAATATTGTTGGTGATGATACAACTAACATTACAAATATAGCTACTTTAGAATGTGATACAGTTGCTCACGATAACGATACTAACAATAAAATAACTTTTGGCACAGACACCCAAGAATACCAAACAGGAGGTTCTTCAAGATTAGATATAAGTGATGAAGGTGTAAGATTAGGTGGGTCCGGTGCAAGAGTAACAACAATTGAAGATAATAATGCTTTAGGTACTTCCGACACCAAACTACCAACCCAAGGTAATGTTAAAGCTTATGTTGATGGGGCCTACAGTCGAACTTACGTTAGTTATTATTCTAGTGTAAGTGGTTCTTTAGCTGCGACAAATAATTGGATATTACCATCTATTGGTGGTGGTATTTCTAACCATACTTGGAATGTAAATTCTGGTTATGCTGGAAGTAACCAGACCGTAGGGAATACATTTACTGTAGCAAGTAATGGTGCGGCTCAAGCTATACCTATACCATTTGATGGTATTTTAGAAGGTTTTTATTGTAATTGTAGAAATAATGGTGCTGAATCAGACCCAAGAAATGCTGCATTATTTACTTCTACTTTAGATTGGGGAACCGGTAATGTTAACACTATGACTTTAAGATTTTTTGGAGCTGGAAATGATGATGGTGGAATATCTAATAGTAGACCTTACTTTATAAATGGAATAGGAGAACCTTTAGCGGTAAGTAGAGGAGATGTAATAATGCCTGCCATATCTGCACAAGATGGTGGGTCTATCGCAAACCAATGTACATGGACAGTAGTACTTGCTACCACATTATCGGGTACCACATAAAAATAAAATTTTAAAAAGTATACTATGTCTATAGAAAAAATAACAGAAGAATTAAATGCACTTAACATTATAAGTAATAGTGGAGATACCCATACCCGTGAAACTGAAGCTAGTATTGAGTACTCAATGGGTGATGGTGATGCGGAAGTACTTAGTACTATCCTAGAAAAAATAGTCTCAAAATTAAACGAATTAACAGATAAAGTTAATTCTGAACATCCATAATACAATTTTATAGTCTAATTGTTTTGTCAATAACTTATTTTGTTGTATATTTGTAATATGAACGATAATAAACTACAAAGACTTAAAAACTTACTCTCAATTCCTACATACACTTGGGAAGAGGACGACCTTATTAATTATATTGTTGAAAATTATAGTGACCTATGTGACACTCTTGAGGTGGATGATATAGGAAATATGTACCTAACTAAAGGTAAATCAGAATATTACCCGTGTTTTGTTGCGCACTTGGATACGGTCCACCAAAAAGTAGATATGGTGGTAGAAGAAGAGATGTTACCTAACGCACAGGGAGAATTAAAACTAGCATTAAAGGCTTATGAAGAAATAAGTGGAAAACCCACTGGGATAGGTGGTGATGATAAAGCTGGTGTTTTTATATGTTTAGAATTGTTAAGAGAGTTAGAGTCTTGTAAAATTTTCTTACCAGTTGCGGAAGAAACTGGGTGTCATGGGTCTAAAAAGGCTAACCCAGATTTTTTTACTAATGTTTCTTATGCTATACAATTTGACTCTACTGAAAATAACACCATGAGTAAAACATTAATGGGAACGCCTCTTTTTGAAGAGGATGGTGATTTTATAGGTAAAGTAAAAAACTTAATTAACGAACACGGTTTAACCGAATGGCGACATCACCCATACACCGACACTATGATTCTATCACAAAAATTTGATTTTTCTTGTTTAAATTTTGCAGCTGGGTATTATAGGTACCACACTAAAGACGAATATGTGGTTATAGAAGACGTAAAAAACACACTAAATCTAGCAAAAAAAGTGGTTAAAACTCTAGGTAATGAAAAACACAAATACAAAGTTTCACCAATACCAACAAAAACATATCTATTCTAGCTAACACATTGTAATTTCGGTAATATTTATAAATAAAACGTAAATATGCCATATCCAATTCCTTTTTATATGAGAGTAGGTGCTTCTAACGCACTTACCCACGCAGAACTTGATAGCAATCAACAGATTCTAAGTGACAAAATTGACCTTACAGTAGGTAATAACCTAGGTAATGGTGCTGGAATTTATTTAAGTAAGACGGCCAACTCAAACGATGGATTCCTTAATTTTAGAACTTTAGCGGGACTAAGTGGTACCAGTATTTTTATATCTGGAGACACTTTAGTTTTCGTTAACGACGGTGATTTTTGCCATACACCAGTAACAGCTAATCAAATAGAAGCATGTGATTGCACAAGTGGGGTAACAATAAACACCAATTGTGATGGATGTGGTGACGTTAATTTTGGTATAAGTGGTGTTACATTTAATTATAATTCTACTAGTAGTTATACCTTTCCATGTTTTGATGGGGCAGTCAATTATGTTCTATGTACTGATGGTTATGGGAATGTGAATTGGTGTCCACCACAATCTGGTGGTACTGTATCAGCAGATACCTTTATAAGTAATTTTACATTAACAAATGAAACTAATTTACAAATTTTTAGAAATGATGGTGTATCCTGGAATGTAGATATTTCAGGTGTAACACCTTACCATTACGGTGAAGGGTATAGAGCTATAGAACCTAGGGTTACAAGTCAACACCACTCTTATGCAAGAGGAGAACTGTCAAATGTACAAGGGGGGTATTATAATATTGTCGATTTAGATTCTAATTTTAGTTTTATAGGTGGTGGGTTAAGTAACGATTTATCTGGTTCATCCTATTCATTAATTGTGGGTGGTCAGAAAAATGATATAATAGCGTACGTGGCTTCGGGTCTCACGTTTTCTGGCAATACTTTAGTTGGTGGTAGTTTTAATAGGTTACACGGTGTTGGTAGTTCATTTATAGGTGGTGGTTTACAGAATAAAATACAAAGAGCTTTTGAACTTACAGGGGCAACACCAGTAAGTTCATTGATAGTTGGTGGTGAATATAATATAATCACTGGGGAAACACAAGGGGTTAGTGTTATTGTTGGTGGAAAAGACAATGTAGTGGGTTATGGTGTTACCGGGAACTTTATAGGTGGTGGTTATGAAAATACCATAGAACACATGTATGGTGGGTATAGTTCCATAGTCGGTGGTAGTAAAAATGTCATTTCTGGAGACACATACAGTTCAATTGTGGGTGGTCAGGAGAATAGGATTGACGGTGACAATACAGAAGATGAACAAAGTTTAAATAACTTCATTGGTGGTGGTAAAGTAAATCAATTAGATAATACAGTAGGGGCAGCCATTGTAGGTGGATTCCATAATACCATAAAAGCAGATGCTGGTTCTGTTGATGGTGAAGGTACAGAAAAATATAGAGAATATAGTTTCATTGGGGCAGGAGAACACAATGAAATCCAAGGTGGAACAGATAATGTAGTTGTAGGTGGACATAGAAACATAATACAATCTGGAAGTTCTTGGTCATCTATTGTAGGTGGTTCGGGAAATACAATTAACCATTACTCCGCTTATTCTTTTATAGGGGGTGGTACAGGTAACACAATTAATCATAGATATGGGTTTATTGGTAGTGGTCAAGATAATACCATACACACTAACTCTCATTTAGAACTTCAAAAAACCGGATTTCATGCCGCTATTGTTTCCGGTAGATTAAATCAAGTACGTAGTAAACAAGCAATTATTGGTGCGGGGTACGGTAATATAATTGAAACAGAATCATTTAGAAGTGCAATACTTTCTGGTAGACAAAATATAATATTTTCTGGGTCACCTAATAGTTTAATTGGTGTTGGTGTTACAAATACAATACATGAAAATAACCAATCAACAGCAATTGTTGCTGGTGCATCAAATCAAATACACGGAAACCATAATGTTCCAGTACATGGACTTAATTCTAAATATGCTTTTATTGGTGGTGGGTATTCAAATGAAATCAGTGGGTATTCTTCTACTGTAGTAGCTGGTATCAATAATGAAATAAAATCCACTTATGGGTTTATTGGTGCGGGTAGTAACAACAGTATCAAACCCGGAAGTACTGCCTCATCAATCGTGGGTGGACAGCAAAATGAAATTTCTGGTAGTATATATACAGCGGTCACTAATGTAGAAACTTATCAAATATCGGTAATGAGTGCCACATCCACATATTCTTTTATAGGTGGTGGATTTAATAATTTAATATCAGGGTACACTAATTCTATTGCGGGTGGTATAAATAATAAAATAACTAATAGTGCATCCGTATCATTTATAGGGGGTGGTGGACAAAATACCCTTGAAGGTCCTGCAGATAGAATGTCTATTCTAGGTGGTCAGGAGAATACCGTTCTTAATGCCAGATTTTCCACTATATTAAACGCTTCTGGTAATACCATATATTCCCATGCAGAAGATGCAGCAATCATTGGTGGTAGTTCATTAATAGCTACTTCAGCATCTACAACATTTATGCATGGATTAGACGTAGATACTGGAACTAGACATGGTGACAGACCATTTAAATACCATGGGTCCTTCACCAATTCAAATATAAATTTTGTATTAACATCTATAGATAATGACGGTACAGCAGTGTGGAAACCAGCACCTGGAACAACATCAGCTTCTACTAGAGATTGTTCAGGTGATGAATACGTAGTAAGTGCAACAACAAGTGGTTGTTGTCAACTAGTACTAACAACAAATAGTGGTACGACCATTATACAAGATATATGTAACGATTTAGGACCATACCAATGGGGTGAATCACCTAACTCAATTAGACCTGTACTACCAAGTGCACCAGGAGACATTAACTTCTTTGATACTGTATCAGACTTATCTGGTATTATGGCGGGTAGAGCCAACACTATTTCGGGTAGTCCTTATTCCTTTATAGGTGGTGGTAGTAAAAATATGATAGACATCTCCCCACCAGACAATTATGGGTGGAATGCTATTGTAAATGGTAGTCACAATAAAATTCAAAACTTAGACGGTAATAATCAAGGTTTCTCTTCTCTTATTGTTAACGGAGATAAAAATATAATTAGTGGTGGTACAAGAAACTCAATACTTAATGGGTTATCTAATAGAGTAGGAGCAGATTATGCTACTGTACTAAACGGAGCATACAACATATCAAACCATAGAGCTTCTACAATTGTTGGTGGATTAAATATTATGTCTCTTACATCTCACACGGTGTACATGAATGGTTTAAGTGTAAATACTACTTTAACTGACCCATTGATTGGTGGTGAAAGATATTTCCAATATCACGGGGCAGCAGCCAACCCAGGACAAAATAAATTCTTAATGGATGTGGATGGTATGGGTAATGCGGTTTGGTCGGACATACCAGGAAGACCGACATTTACAGGTGATACGTTCGCAGTTTCAGCTTATACAAGTGGATGTACATTATATATTACGGTTAGTGATGGTACAACTTTAACGGCCGATACGTGTAACAGTTTCTCTGATAGTCCATATAGGTATGACAATCTAGTTGATAATATAGTCCCTAAATTGCCAAACACGGTAGGACTTGTAAATCAAGCGGGTGATGGTGTTCAATGGACAACATACAATAACATAGCTGGTGGTCAAAGAAATAAAATATTTACTTCTTGGGACACCACATCTAACTCCATCATAAATGGATTTCAAAACACCATTTCAGGACAAACAAGTTATGCGGGTGTAGGTGGATACAAAAACGTAGTCGGTACCCAATCAAGTAGTTCACACGTATTTGGTAGTCAGAATATATTACATGGTTCTTCAGAATCTTTAGTTGGTGGTTTAAAAAACTATATTAATTCTTCAGATAGAAATTTTATAGGTGCCGGAACTGATGGTCAAATTTGGAGGTCAAATGCGTCAGCTATTATGGCTGGTAAAGGAAACATAATTAGTGCGGATACACAAACACTAAGAAGTAAAATTATTTTAGGTGGTCTTACTAATAAAATCATTAGTCAAGGAATTACGGGGTTATCCTCTAATTATGGTACCATACTTAATGGTGATAGTAATAGAATCTGGCGTGGTAGTAGTTATGGTCTTATAGGTAATGGACATATAAATTACATTTCTGGGGTGACATACGCTACCATCATTAACGGTGTAGAAAATAGAATTTTCCCTAACGGTAAAGAAGGTGTTATTAAGTACGCTCCGGAATACTCGGTAATTGTTAATGGTACGGGTAATACTATTTCATACGAATATAATGCCTCAGCTATTATAGGTGGTGTTAACATAAGTGCTGTTAGGTCACAAACTACTCACATGAAAGGGTTGGAGGTTAATACTAACACAACTGAGGGAAATAGACAATTTACATATAAAGGTGGTTATGCTAATCCTGGTTTTGGTTCCTTTTTAATGGACTCAACAGGAGGGGGTGATGCGGTATGGAGTAGAATCCCAATAATTGGGTACACTGGTGGTACACTTACCGGTGATACCTATGTAGTGTCCGCTCACACCAGTGGATGTACACTTTTTATTACATTAACTGATGGCACAGTATACGACGCTAACATATGTGATGGGTTCACTGATAGCCCTTATAGGTATGATGAAGTAAATCAAAACATTGTCCCTAAATTACCTTCAAATCCAAGTATAGTAAATCGTGCAGGACACAATGGTATTATCACCCAATACAACAATATCGCTGGTGGGTCGAAAAATAAAATATGGACCAATTGGGATACCTTTGGTAACGCCATAATTAATGGTCAACAAAACATTATTAGTGGTCAAACCAGTTATGCTACCGCAGGTGGTTATAGAAATATTATAGAAGGGGCTTCTCCCTCATCTATTGCACATGGTGGATACAATTATGTACGTAATTCGAATTATGGTAATGTATTTGGATATTTCAATACCTTATGGAATACTAGTCGTTCTGCGATTCTAGGTGGTAATTCACATTCCATTATTAAAGGTTGGGGTAACGTCATAGGTGGTGGTATAGGAAACGTAATTTCCGGTAGAACCTCAACTAGTAATAGTTCTATGGGTATAGCATCTGGTTACGATAACTTAATAGTAGATGGTAATTACAGTACTGGGGGTGGTACCTATCAAACACAATTTACTAGTGTTTATTCCTTTATAGGGGGTGGTATAAGAAATAATATATGGCAAGGAAGTATTAGTTCAGTTATTTTAGGTGGAGGATACAACTATATTTCAGGAACCACCAACGCAGCTATTTTATCAGGTAGACACAACAAGATACATCCTGGTACTAAAGAAGGTCCAATGTTCGCTCCTGACTATTCAGCTATTGTTAATGGTTCTGGTAATACTATTTCATGGGAATATAATGGGGCAGCCATTATTGGTGGTGTAGATATAAGTGCTGTTAAGTCACAAACTACACATATGAAAGGTCTGTATGTTGATACCGATACAACCGAAGGACAAAGAGCATTTAGATATTATGGTTCTTTCGCTAGTCCAGGTGTTGGTAGAGTATTAACTGACATTAGTGGTGCTGGTGATGCTGTTTGGCAAGAAATGGGCGGACCTAGAATAACTGGTGATACATATGCAATTTCAGCCTATACTAGTGGATGTACGTTGTATATAGATGTAAGTGATGGAACAACATTAACCGCTAACACCTGTAATGAATTTGGGTCTATTAGCCCTTACGAATATTCCACAGCAGCAAACTCGATTCGTCCTGTCATACCAACACAAGCAAGTGGGGTCGGTAATGATAATTTACACGGAATATATCACAACATAGCAGGTGGTCAACAAAATACAATATTATATGGGGCCAACATAGGTAGTACCAATGTCGCTAAAACAGTCAATAACGCTATTATTAATGGTATGAATAACACGATATCGGGTAACACCAACAACAGTGCTACAGGTGGTAGAAATAATCTTATAGTTGGGGGGTCTAGTTTAGGGGCTGGTGAACAGGCTTCTTCTCATAGTGTTTATTTGTTTGGTACTAATGGTTATATACAAAATTCTTCTCATACCACACTCGCAGGTGGACAAAATAGTTCTATAATTGATTCTGACGCAGGATTTATTGGGGCTGGAATTAATAATAGAATGAGATGGTCTAGATGGTCTAGTGTAGTTGGTGGTGGGTACAATTATATCTCTGGAGCAACACACTCGTTTATAGGTGGTGGTAATTTAAATGTTATTGAAGCCAATCAAGGGACTAGTGGTGAATTCATGTACGCTGTAATTGGTGGTGGTTATCAAAACACAATTACATCATTTGGTGCGGACAATAGAGAAGCTTCAATAGTGGGTGGTCGTGGAAATGAAATATGGAATGGTGGTACACGTAGTTTTATAGGTGGTGGTCATGACAATAGAATAAGTGGGGTTACTGAATCTTCTATTGTTGGTGGTTATCGAAATACAATCACACAAGCATTTAGAGAGGGGATGGAGGTACCACACTATTCAGGTATTCTAAATGGTAGTGGAAATACAATTAGTTTATCTCATGTTGGTGCAGCCGTTCTAGGTGGTGTGGATATAAACTCAAGCAAGTCCCAAACTACTCACATGAAAGGACTTTATGCTAATACTGACACTACAGAAGGAGCACGTGCATTTAGATATTATGGTGCATTTGCAAACCCAGGTCTTGGTAGAGTGTTAACAAGTGTTAATGGTGTTGGTGATGCTGTTTGGCAACAAATGGGTGGACCTAGAATAACGGGTGATACATTTGCTGTCTCTGCCTATACTAGTGGATGTACATTGTATATAGACATAAGTGATGGAACAACATTAACTGCTAATACATGTAATCAGTTTGGGTCTATTAGCCCTTACGAATATTCTACTGGTGTAGATTCTATTAGACCAGTAATCCCGACACAAGCAAGTGGGGTTGGTAATGATAATAAACATGGTTTCTACCATAATATAGCTGGGGGGCAAAACAATACTATTTTATTTGGAGCTGGTTTACCACCTGTTATAGAAACTAAAACATTCAATAACGCTATTATTAATGGTAATACAAATACCATATCTGGTAATACTAATGATAGTTGGTTAAGTGGTTCTTACAATTTGATGGTAAATGGTTACGTTTCTGCTGGGGGTGGAAACATTAGTTATATGGAAAATGTTACAGCTTCTAATATACAAGGAGGGTGGAAGAATTCGATGGTAAAATCAGTATATTCTAATATAGATGGTGGACACATAAATAAGATAGGTAACGGTTGGAATAGTAGTATCCAAAATGGTACAGATGCTGTAATATCAGGTGATTCTCGTTCAATAGGGATACAGTATGGTTTGATAGGTAATGGTCTGGACAATCACATATATTCTCATTATCAGAATGATGTTACTAGTCATGCTACTATAGTAAATGGAGGTGATAATAGAATCTGGCGTGGTAGTAGTTATGGTACTATATTAAATGGATATATAAATTACATTTCAGGTTCTACATATTCTGGAATTTTAGGTGGTAAAGAAAATAGAATATTCCCGAGTGGTAAAGAACCGGGAAGTGAACAAACACCTAATTACTCAGTAATTGTTAATGGTAGTGGTAATACAATAACTGGAGCAATGAAAGCAGCGGCAATTATTGGTGGTGTAGATATTACCGCGTCTAGGTCACAAACTACCCATATGAAAGGTTTGTATGTTAATACTAACACAACAGAAGGAGCACGTGCATTTAGATATTATGGTGCATTTGCAAACCCGGGTACTAACAGAATATTAACATCTATCAATAGTGCTGGTGACGCTGTGTGGAAGGAAACTAGAAATGTGGATTTAACAGGTGATACATTCGCAGTTTCAGCCTACACTAGTGGATGTACTATGTATGTTGTAGTTAGTAATGGTACAGTTTTAACAGCTAACACTTGTAATGAATTTACCGAAGGTCCTTATAGATACGATACTGGTTGGGGTACTATAGTACCTAAATTACCAGCAACAGCATTCCAAGAAAATGATATTAGAAATGGTTACTATAATAATATAGGTGGTGGTAAAAGAAATCTAATTACCGGAGTTATAAATACTTTTGTTCCCAGTCCGAACGAAGGATACGGGTGGTCTAACTACTCCTCAATTCTTGGTGGTGATTTAAATACGATAACAGGTGGTACTGTAGGTTCACATATCGGTGGAGGAGCTTACAACTTTATTAACAAAGGAATATACTCCTCAGTTGTTGGTGGTGTAGCAAATAGAGTAGAAGGAGGTCAATATGGTGTAGCTGTTGGAGGTACGCTCCATCTTATAAAAGACACTAGAATGGGTTACGTTGGACAAGGTTTAAGAAATACAGTAGTTTTTGGAAAACATAATACCATATTAAATGGTCGTCTAAATGCAACTTCTGGGGTAACAACTACAGGTGGACAATATGGTTTAGTTGGTAATGGTGTTAACAACCAGGTCCTACACAGAGGAAACGTTAGTGGGTCATGGAATTTCTATGGGTCAATTTTAAATGGAGAAGATAATAGAGTGTGGGATAGAACTTACTATTCTCATATCGGGAACGGACTTAAAAATCAAATTAGTGGAGCTACTTACGCTTCTATCCATAATGGTAAACAAAACTTTATAAGTGGTATCGAGTTAGGTGGTGAGGGGGTTGTTCATAGAGAAACACAATACCCGACAATCCTTAACGGTTCAGGTAATACTATATCTGCTTGGGCGGATGCTTCTGTAATATTAGGTGGTGTAGATATACAGGCTACCTTATCACAAACTACATACATGAAAGGTCTAGATGTTGACACTGACACACATAATGGACATAGAAAATTCAGGTACCACGGTGCTTGGGCAAATGAACAATCAGGTAGGTTCTTAAAATCTGTGAATAACTTGGGTGACGCTGTTTGGGCTGACATAGAGGGTCCGAGGGTGGATTTAACTGGTGACACATATGCAATTTCAGCCTATACTAGTGGATGTACGTTGTATATAGATGTAAGTGATGGAACAACATTAACCGCTAATACTTGTAATCAGTTTACCGAAGGTCCTTACGAGTACGGTACAGCAAATGAATCTATTAGACCAAAACTACCACCACAATCTAGTTTCTGGAAAAATAGAGTTTTACAAGGTCAAAACCACAATATAGCTGGTGGTAGAGGAAACTTAATTGTGTATAGTATTGATGATAGACTTACTAGTAATAAAATAACATCTAACGGGATAATCAATGGTGACCTAAACACTATATCAGGTGCTAGTTATAATTCAGCAATCGGGGGTAATTATAACTACATGAACACTGTGACAGGAAGCGGTGAAGATGCTGGAATGGGTCAGAATAATGCTAGTTGGATGTTCGGTTTCTCTAACTATTTAGAGAATTCAAAATACACCTCAATTGCTGGTGGTTCAACTAATAGTGTACAAAGTTCAGACAAATCATTTATAGGTTCAGGGCAACAAAATAAAATATTAACAGAGTCTCATGACGCTTCAATTGTTGGTGGTCAAGAAAACACTATATTACGTAGTAGACGTAGTTTTATTGGGGGAGGATTCCAAAATACTATATCTGGAACCACTAATGGTTCACTAGAAAACTTTATAGGTGCAGGACACGGAAATAAAATCATTAGTGGATTAGGTGGAGAAATTAACCTACACTCGTCTATAGTTGGTGGTTATCAAAATATATTATGGCAAGGAAGTGAACAAGGATTTATAGGAGGTGGAGAAAACAACTACATTAGTGGTACCACCTACTCTAGTGTGTTAAATGGTAGGGATAATAGAATATTCCCATTTGGTAAACAACCTGGTACTGAAGGTGTCCCTGACTATTCTGTAATCATTAATGGTACTGGTAATACTATAGCAGGTGAGTTTAAATCAGCTGTGGTTATGGGTGGAAACGATATGTTTGCACGTCGTTCACAAACAACCCACATTAAAGGTCTATATGTTGATACGGACACAACAGATGGTACAAGAGCATTTACATATAGAGGTTCTTTCGCTAACCCTGCAGCAGGTAGGGTATTAAAATCTATCAATAGTGTTGGTGACGCTTATTGGGCTGACCCAAATAGTGTACAAATGACTGGTGATACCTTTGCTGTGTCAGCGTTTACAAACGGATGTATATTAAACGTCTTACTTAGTGATGGTGTTACATTAACAGCTAATACTTGTAATGAATTTACTGATAGCCCATATAGGTATGACTTAGGAAATGGTAATATAATACCTAAACTACCAGTCAACCCTAGTAGTTCAGGTTACAACATTGCAGGTGGTGCTGGAGGTTCTTATAACAACATTGGAGGTGGAAGATATAATGGCATAAGTGGGTACACATCTGTAATAGCTGGTGGTTCAACGAACAAGATAGGTGATGTTGGTTATGGTTTCATCGGTGGTGGTTCAGATAATAGTATTAGTGATTCTTTAGCCTACACTACAATCGTAGGTGGTTTTAAAAACGAAATAGTAAAAGGTACTACAAACTGGTTTACCTTTATAGGGGGTGGGCGTGACAATAGAATTACTGGTAATGTAACAGGTTCCGGTGGTGGAAGTCAACACTCCTCAATTGTTGGTGGTGAAAAGAATTTAATTTCTGGGATAACATCAAATGAAAAATGGTCACTTATTGGTGGTGGAGAAAACAATACAATAGTTAATGGAATAAAAGGAGTTATTGTAAATGGTTGGGATAACTCGATATCTCCAGCGTCAGGTTTAATAACTAATCACAGTTATCAGTCTTCTATCTTAAACGGTAGAGGTAACTTAATCTTAGCGGATACAGCTTCACATTATTATGGTCATATCCTAGGTGGTTCTGGACATACCACTCACGCGATTGCACACAGTTCAGCAATTTTAGGTGGTGTAGACATGACGGCATTCACACCAAGTACAACTTATTTAGACTCGGCACAAGTTAATGGTAAAATACGAGTAGCTTCTAAAGAGTTTATGCAAAGTAGTAACTCTAACTTTACAGCGTCGTACCAAACACCAGTAACTACTTTAGATGTTGTTCACGATAACAATACTTTCTCCACCATGTCTGCGGGTACCGCTGGGGGTGAAATTGTTAGGTTTGGTACAACAGGGCCTGGTTATCTTCCAGGTATGTTAGTACAGTTAAGAAATGGTAAATGGTATCCTGCTGACGCAGATGAGACCTCACAACAAGGAAATATGTTAGGTGTTTCGTTAGGTGCTTCTCCTTCTTTAGGTATACTAATAAGAGGGTTTGCAGCTTTAAACTCTACAGCTGACGGGGTTACTACTTGGTCTATTGGGGGTCCTTTATATGTCTCACAAACAGCAGGACAAATAACAGAAACAGCACCTAGTGCATCAAATCGTTATGTTAGGGTGGTAGGTTATATGACAGAAACTTCTAACCTAGTGTACTTTAACCCTGACGGGACATTTATTAAAATAGCATAATGGCAGATATATACAACATTAACGGAGTTCCCTATTGTGCAAGTGCATCAACAGTAAATGGGGTCACTCAAACACACACTTATAACGTAGACGACGTAATTAAAGATTGTGTGACTGAAAATTGTTTTACTTGTGGTCCTTTTTTATTATCCATAAACTCAGAAAACTGTACAATAGCATGTGCTGCAGAATGTACAAATTTTTGGTCTGTACAAATAAAACCACCTTGTACCGGTTGTAACTTGGTGGTAGGACAAGCCCTATACAGTGACCAAAATTGTACACCAGCAGCTAACGGTTATTATTCTGGTCAAAATTGTGGTAATGACGAGTATTGTCAATACTGTTACCAAGTTTCTGGAGGTGTTATTGTTGCAATTACACAATGTAATAGTAGTGAGTGTGCGACAATCAATACCAGTCAATACAATAACCAATATACAGGATGTGGGGAAATAGACCAACCAGAAGAGGTATATGGTGGTATAGGTGTATGTTCTGACGAAACCTGTACCGTAAAGTACACAGATGGAACACCTGGTAGTTTAGTACCAGGTGACCATTTATGGATTTCTAGTGGTTGTATTTGTGACCCAGTAACAGCTATAGGTTATTACAGAGCCTATGCATCAGAATGTTCAAACGATAAAGACTCCCAATGTATAGAATTGGATGCTGATTGTAGAATTAGAGCTGTACAACCATGTAGGCAAGTAGGCCCTGGCCCTGCTTATTAATGTAAAAAGTTATATTATTTTATAGTAATTTTTCCGTCCTTTTTACGTATAGACAACATATAGGATTTATCCACAACTATATTCCTTTTTAATACTTCTTCAGATATATAATCCTCTATCTTTATTTGTATTGTTCTTTTTATTGGTCTTGCCCCAAACTTATCATCGAACCCATCATCAGCAATATAATTTACTACACTAGCATCAAATTTAAATTTGTACCCCATTTCATCTAGTCTTGTTTTTAAGTTAGCAAGCTCTAATTTAACAATTTCTTTTATGTTTTTATGGTCTAGAGGGTTGAATACTATAGTTTCGTCTAGTCTGTTTAAAAACTCTGGACTAAATTTATTTTTTAATGCCTTAGTTATAACGTTTTTTTGTTCCTCATCTTCGTGACTTTGTTTAGAACTAGTCATAAACCCTAAACCACTACCAAAGTCCTGTAGTTGCCTACTACCCACGTTTGAAGTCATTATTATTAAGGTATTTTTAAAATTAATCTTTCTACCTAAACCATCTGTTAAATGGCCTTCATCTAATATTTGTAATAGTAAATCATAAATGTTTTCATGAGCCTTCTCAATCTCATCAAGTAGAACAACTGAGTAAGGGTTTTTTCTTACAGCTTCAGTTAGTTGTCCCCCTTGGTTGTACCCAACGTATCCAGGAGGTGAACCTATTAGCCTGGAAGAGGTAAATCTTTCTTTATATTCCGACATATCCACTCTAATTAAATTGTTTTCGTCCCCAAAAATTTCTTTTGCTATAGCTTTTGCCAATAATGTCTTACCAATTCCAGTGGACCCTAAGAACATAAATGCTCCAATAGGTTTCTTATGTTCTCTAATACCGACCCTATTCCTTCTAATGGCTTTAGATATCTTTTTTATTGCTTGTGGTTGACCCACTACTGACTTATTTAAAAGAGTTTCTAATTGTAATAAACTTTCACTTTCATCATCAGTTAGTCTTTTTAAAGGTATTTTAGTCATTTGGGAAACCACACTGAAAATATCATCTTCAGTAACTTCTCTTCTAGTGTCTTCTAAAGATGACTCCCAAGTTAGTTTAGTGTCTTCTAATTTAGTTATTAGGTTTTTTTCTTTATCCCTAAGTTCCGCTGCACGTTCAAAAGCTTGGTTTTTTACAACATTAACTTTTTGTTCTTTTACGTCACTTATCTTTTTCCGTAAGTCCTCAATCTCCTTAGGGTACTCTATCTCCACTTGAACTTTTGCCCCTACCTCATCTAAAATGTCTATAGCTTTATCTGGGAATTCCCTATCTGTAATGTATCTTTCAGCTAGATTTACACACATAGATAAGCATTTATCACTAAATTTAACCTTATGGTGGTCTTCATATTTGTCTCTTATGTTCTTAAGGATTTGTAATGTTTCCTCTATAGATGTTGGGTCTACCGTCACTTTCTGAAACCTTCTAACTAAAGCACCATCTGATTCTATGTTTTCTCTATATTCATCTATGGTTGTTGCTCCTACACATTGTAGTTCACCCCTTGCTAGTGCTGGTTTAAATATATTTGCAGCATCTAGAGAACCAGAAGAGTTACCAGTACCAACTACGGTATGTATTTCGTCTATAAAAACTATAATGTCTGGATTATCATATAACTCATCTAAAACAGCTTTCATTCTCTCCTCAAACTGACCTCTATATTTGGTTCCTGCTACTATAGATGTTAAGTCTAAAGCTACTATTCTTTTATCCAATAAATTTCTTGGACATTTTCCATTGTGGATTCTCATAGCTAATCCCTCCACTAATGCAGTTTTCCCACATCCAGGTTCACCTATCAGTATAGGGTTATTTTTTTTACGTCTAGAAAGGATTTGAGCAATTCTAGTTATTTCGTCTTTTCTACCCACTACTGGGTCTAATTTACCTTCTTCCGCAAGAACAATTAAATCTCTAGAAAAGTTATCTAGGATTGGTGTTTTTGAGGCGGTACCGGTTTTTTCTTTTTTAGGCATTCTGTTTTCGTCTTTGTTTTCAAACTCTGAAAAATTGTTAGATAGGTCTTCCATATTTCTTTTTTTATAAATTTATAATTAATTCCACTTAAAATCAACCCCTGACATAATGTCACCTACTAATGACAGGTTGACTTTCTCAATGTAATGGTATACTATTTGTATATTACAATAAGTGTTGTATATTAGTACAAACATAATAAAAATAAAATAAAATAATATTAAAAATGAAGAAAATTATTGGAATTGATTTGGGGACCACAAATTCATGTGTCTCAGTAGTGGAGGGGGGTGTACCTAACATTATCGTTAATGGGGAAGGAAAAAGAACAACACCATCTATAGTGTCCTTTAAAGGAGGAGACCGTTCTGTTGGTGACCCAGCAAAAAGACAATCAGTAACTAACCCTGAAAATACTGTTTACTCAGTAAAGAGATTTATAGGTAGTAAGTATAGTGAGATTAGTAAAGAAGCAAAAAAAATGGCTTATAAAGTAGAAAAAGGTACAAACGGTACCGTATCTATTATAGTCGAGGATAAAACGTATGTGCCACAAGAAATATCTGCGGTTATATTACAAAACTTAAAAAAGACAGCTGAGGACTATCTGGGGTCTAAAGTAACAGATGCGGTTATAACAGTACCAGCATACTTTAATGATGAACAAAGAAATGCTACAAAAGAAGCTGGTGAAATCGCTGGGTTAAACGTGTTAAGGATAATCAATGAACCGACTGCAGCTGCATTGGCTTACGGTTTAGATAGTAAAGAAGATAAGACAATAGCTGTGTATGATTTAGGTGGGGGTACTTTTGACATCTCAATACTAGAGATTGGGGGTGGAGTTTTTGAAGTTAAGTCGACTAACGGGGATACCCATTTAGGTGGTGATAACTTTGATGAAAAAATAATCGAGTGGTTATTAAAAGAATTTAAAACAGATACTGGTATGGACCTTTCTTCTGACTCTGCAGCGTTACAACGTTTAAGAGAAGCTTCTGAAAAAGCAAAAGTAGAGTTATCTAATTCTATGACAACGGAAATTAACTTACCTTATCTAACAGCGGATAACACAGGCCCAAAACATTTAGTTAAGGAATTGACTAGAGCTAAGTTTGAGTCTATGGTGGGAGATTTAATTAAAAAAAGTCTTACCCCTTGTAGAAAAGCAATAAAAGATGCTAAGTTAAAAGTAAGTGAAATAGATGAGGTCATCCTAGTAGGTGGTTCAACTAGAATTCCTATCATACAAGAAGCTGTAGAAAAACTATTTAACAAAAAACCATCTAAAGGAGTTAATCCAGATGAGGTAGTTGCGATGGGGGCAGCAATACAAGGTGGTGTTTTAGGTGGGGACGTAACTGATGTACTCCTACTGGACGTTACCCCACTATCCTTAGGTATAGAAACAATGGGTGGCGTAATGACTAATTTAATAGAGTCTAACACCACAATACCGACATCTAAATCACAAGTGTTCTCTACAGCAGTAGATAACCAACCATCTGTGGACATTCATGTGTTACAGGGTGAAAGACCTATGTCTAGTGATAATAGAAGTTTAGGTAGGTTCCAACTAACGGATATCCCACCATCTTCTAGAGGTATTCCACAGATTGAGGTTACGTTTGATATCGACGCAAATGGAATTATAGATGTTAAAGCAATGGATAAAGGTACTGGTAAGATACAAAACATTAAAATTGAGTCTGGTAGTAGTTTAACAGATGAGGAAATACAAAAAATGAGAGATGAAGCTGAAAGTAATGCTGAGGAAGACAAAAAAAAGAAAGACGGAATTGATAAGTTAAATGAGGCTGACGCAATGGTTTTCCAGACAGAAAAACAAATTAATGAGTTAGGTGAGAAAATCGAAGAAGGTGATAAGGAAAGTTTAATGGAGTCCATCACCCAACTAAAAACGTCTATATCAGATAAGAATCTAGATGAGATTGATAAACAGTTAGAAGAAGTTAACAATAAATGGCAATCCATATCTCAAAAAATGTATGAGAATACAGATACTGGTGAGACTAGTGAAGAGTCTGAAGAAGACATAACTGACGTAGAATACGAAGAAGTTTAAAAATAAAGCCCCCAGAAATGGGGGTTTTTTAATTTCTAGTTATTTATAAATAAAAAACAATGGGAGTACTATCAGAAATATACCAAGAAGAAAAGATTATAAACAAGTATAAATCATCTAACATTAAGTCGTCAATCTATGAAACAGACACTAAAAAATTAATCATAGAATTTAATGGTGGAAGAAAATACGAATACTTAGATGTTCCTAGCCATGTGTGTGCATCATTCAGAAAAGCCAAAAGTCAGGGACAATACTTTAGTACAAAAATAGCAAAAAAATACGACTTTAAATTACTAGGTAACTAATATCAACCTAAGCACTTTTTAAAACTATTTATGTTTATGACACTTGCATCTAAAATACTTTCAAGCTTTGAAGTTAAAAATAATTTAAATCCTAAAATTTGGACTAGGGGGTTAGATGGGGAATTTACCTTGCGACCAGACATTAGAAAAAAACTATTGTTGGTCACTAATGATTTTTTAGATTTTATAAACTTAGACGGATTAGCGTGTGATGTAGACACTAAAGACTGTGACATAGATGATATTACAATAACAGGTAGTATATCTAATTATAATTGGTCAGAATTTTCAGATATAGACTTACACCTTATTTTAGATTTTAACTCTGTAGATGAAAATAAAAATTTAGTTAAAAATCTTTTAAACACTAAAAAAAATTTATGGAACTCTACTCATGATGTTAACATTAAAGGTTATGAGGTTGAGGTGTACGCTCAAGACCCTTCGGAACTACATTTTTCTTCTGGGGTTTATTCGGTACTATTTAATAAGTGGTTGGTGGAACCAGAGAAGTTGGAAGTTACAGAAGTAGACTTTAAAAAAGTACTTGAAAAATCAAAAGGGTGGATGGAGATTATAGATGATTTATATACTAAAGCGTATGAGTTACCACCTTCTGATATTTTAGAAATGATAGACAGAGTTAAAAAAAGAGTAAAGAGATTTAGGTCTTGTGGCTTAGAAAAAGGTGGTGAGTTTTCATACGAAAATTTAGCTTTTAAATTTTTAAGAAGGAGCGGTTATTTAAAAAAACTATTTAAACTAAAAAATAAACTTATAGATGTTGAGCTAAGTTTGGATTAATTATGGGTGGTTTTCTACTATACATAATATTTATAGATAAATAAAACAAAAAATATGTCAGATTACGCAGGAATTCATGGTGGTGATAAATTATATTGTGGGGTAGCAATTCAACCATACCTTACATCAGATGGTACATTGACCGGTACAACTTGTCATAGTATACTAGCAAGTGGTGTTGTTTCTAGTTTAGTTGTTAACGGTGCAACCATAGGGTTGATAGATGGTGGTACGTTAGATGTTGGCATTTCCACCATATCAGGTACTCTCACTAACGCGTGTTTTATTTGTAGTTGTCACGACTGTAGTGACCCACTAAGTGCTTTTGCATACCCAAGTCAAAGTATAGCGTATAACTATAGTGGTGATACTTTTATCGGTGGTGATGGTGGTAGTGGATTGGGAGGTAATTCTGGGGGAGTTCGTCCAGTAAATCATAGAAGTGACCCAGATACTACATATTATAGGTTAGGGATACAAGGACTAAGAAATTAAAATAAATTAGAAAAAACAAAAAATAAAATGGCAGACTTAAAACCAGTGGGAAGTGAAAAACTTCCATTAAATCAAAAACTAAAAAGAATTATGGAAATAGCTACTTTTGGTGATAGACAAGAAGTTTCACCTAAGAGTTATAAAACCGTTGCTTATAGCAAACAATCTCATGATGGTAATACATACGCTATTATACAGGAGAATTCTAATTATATAATAAAAAGAGGAAAAGATTTAGATTCTTTAGATTATCTAAATGGTATGCAAAATAGTAAACAACAAACTTTTTCATCTTACGCTAAAGCGTTAAAAAAATTAAACTTAATATTTAAACCTATTAACGAGGAATTTAATGGTGGTAACTCTAATCCTTTAATTGGGGAACAAAAAAAGTATGTGTTAAACACGCCTGAACCTGAAACAGAAGAGGAAGAAATGGATTTTACCTTAGATACAGAAGAAGAAGGTGATGACATGGATTTAGATTTAGATTCCGAAGAAGACTTAGATTTAGATATGGACACTGGAGGGGAAGAAGAGATGGATGTTGATATCGATATGGATGCTGATATGGATGCTGATAAAAAGTTTGAAGACCCCACCAAAACAATACAAAAGTTAACTGGGAAATTAGGTCAGAAATTAAGAGAGTTTGAAGAAGATTTAGATGCGGATATGATAAAATACGTAATTAACTCTATTATTTCAGCTGTTGACACAAATCAACTAACTAGTGAGGACGTTGAGGATATAGTGGATAAGTTAGAAAGTGAAGAAGACATGGAATATAGTGAAGACGGTGAGTTTGATGTTGACATAAGTGGTGAAGAGGAATTAGATTTTGGTGGTGAAGATATGGACTTTGAAGATGAAGGTATGGACTTTGAGGATGAGGATATGGAACTGGAGGAAACAACAGCACATAGAGGAGAACAGGACACCCAAGAAATGTGGGCTAATTTAGCTAAAATTGCTGCGGGAGCTGCTATGACTGCAGGTGCTGAAAAATTCACTGAAAAACATTTAAGTGAGGACGATGGTGAAGAAGAAGTTGATGCGATGGTAAATACTATGGATTCAAGTGAAGTTGAGGATGTTGTTAGTGACATAGAAGACATCTTTAATGAATCAAGACCAGAAAAAATTAATAAATCATTAAAAAAATACTTTAAGTACACAAATAGTGAATTAAAAGAAAGTAGTGATGTAAATTTGGTTAGAAAACAACTTAAAAAACAACTTAAAAAACAACACATTAAAGAAAATAGGTCAAAAAAAACTTTAAAAGAATCTTTTAGGACTTACGAACAAGAAGTGTTAGTAAAAAGTTTCCTTAAAGAAAATTCTGGATTTCGCCCAATAGGACAAAATAAAAGAGGTGACATCGTTTTACAAGAAAACAACAAAGTAGTACAAATAACAGCAAAAGGAAAAATTATTAAGTAGGATGAAATTGGTTTATGTAAATGAACTCGGACCTAATTTCAAAGGGAATTACGTTTACGAGTTCATTTTTTCTTCAGATACTGATGTATGGGGTGAAGAATGGGATAGTAGTCCAGCAAATGGAAAACCACAACCACCTGATGTAGAATATGTTAACAATGTAGGTATTCTAAGTAAGCAAGGTCTAGAGTTTTCACTAGTCCAGGAGTCCGACTACTTTTCTTTTGTAGATTCTATAGATGATGTTGTAGCTTTAGCTTGGGAAAAAGAGATAGAAGAAGATTTAGATGTTAGTATAGAGAAAAGATTGGTATTTAAATTTGGTGATACTAAGCAAATGGTGGACGATAAATTATACATTAGAGATTTAATTTTAGAATACAATGAAAAAACAGAACTTAAAAATAGATAGACTTTATTTATATAATAAACTCACAAATAAAGGAATGCAACTAAGTACCCTTTTAGAATTTACTGATAAACAACTGTTAACTCTTTCCAGTAGGTTATTGGGTGAAGAAGATAGTAAATCAGACATATTAAAAAAACAGTTAGAGATACAAAAAAGATACGAACAGGACATGGCTAACATAAATCAAGAAAAAGCCAACACAGTAGATACTAACGAAGGGACAACTGACCCTAGGTTCCCAGAACCAAAAAAATACAAAGATTCTGAAGGTAAAGAGATGGATGTTCTAGAAGATGATTTAGAAGAGGGTATGTTTGGTGACCCAGATAACGCAGCGTATTTAGATGACCCTTCTTTTACTAACCCAGACGCTGAAGGGTTCCAGTCACCTGGTCCAGAAGGTGGACAAGCATATGACGGATATGATATGGAAGAAGCTATAGGGTTTACAGAACCAAAATATTCGTTTTCCAACCCAAATGAAAAAGGACACCAATCAGACGGACCTATGGGAAATAGTTCAGGGATACATGAAGATGATATAGAGGAACAAAGTAATATGAATGCATTAGCTGGAGAAAAACTTAGTGGACAAGAGGTTCCACATGATGCTGATGATATGGCAGATGATGGAATGGATGATGATTCCAACCCAAATAGTCCTTCACATAAAAACGATGGTGATATAGCAGAAGCGATAACTAAAAAAGAGTTATTGGAAATAGCTGTATCCAAAAAACAATATAATTTTTATAACTTAGTAAAAAGTTGTAAAACAAGTAAATATACAAAATGTGGTGATGGACGTAACAATGACGCAGTTTTAAAAGCAGCAAAATCAATGACACTGACAGCTATAGAAGATTACACCAACACACCAAATGCAGATGAATTACCTACTGAAAAATCCGAGTCAATGGATAAAAATATGGTGGAAAACTGGTTACTTAATCTAGTAGAAAAATATGAAAGACCACAAATGTCTAAAAAAGATTTAATAACGACTATAAAAGAAATGAAGACTATGGACGTTGGGTTAGAAACGGTAACTGACCCTGATGTTGAAGATGCGGCTTTGGAGTTGCCATCATGGTTAGATTTTGATAGTTTATTCTCAGCGGATACTCCACTGACTATGCCGGAACCAACAACCAAACCAACAACAACACCTTTAAAAACACCTAAAAAACCAGGTAGAAAATCACCATACCAACCAAAACATAAACCCAAACCAAAGGCGTATAAAAAATAATGAAAAAAGATATATTAATAACTAAGGAACAATTGGATAAGTTATCTTATTCTATGAATGAAGCCCCTATTGATTATGGTGATAACCCAGAAAGAATGGACCCTACCCTACAAGGTAAATTAGAACGTGGTGAATTTCCTGGTGCTGGTAGTGAAGCTTACCCCAGTGTGGACCCTAGTGGTGTGCCAAATACATTTGAGGAGTTGGTGGCATCTAAAAGATTTAGAGACGTTGTTGATAAGGTAAAACATTATACTGGGATAGAGAATGTTACACCAGGTTCATTTGGTCAATTACAACAAATGTTAATGGCATCAGTACAAAGAATATTCCAAATAGAAGCACAAAATAAACAACAATTAGAAGATTTAGCTGTAAGAATTGTTAAGGAAGATATGGCAATACCAGACGACGTTTTACAATTTGACGCAAAAATTGTGGGGATGGGTGAGATTGACATGAGTGGAATGCAGGGTGGTGGTGAACAAGAACAAGAACAAAAACAAGATTCAGAAGAAGAAGCTATGGAAGAATTTGAGGATTTTGACATTGAGAAAGAAAAAAGAAGATTTCTAAACCAACTAATCCAAGGAGCTTCTAAAAAAGGACACTACATGTTTCATATGGTTAACGAAGAATTAAATAATATAGACCCAGATTTAATTAATTTATACGGTATAATGATGTCAGTGAATGATTTAGTTTATTGGATTATGCCGGATGAAACTACAATGATGATGGCACAAAGTGGACAAGGGATGGCTGGTAAAGAAGAGGTTGACCCAGATACAGACCCACCTACAGTTAAAGCACAAGGAATAACTTTTCCAGTTTTGGTACACGAATTAATAAAAGGAGTTATGGAGGTATTAGCAACCCAAGGACTACCTGACGACCCTAGACAAGCTCAAATGGTTATGGATTCTGAGGATACTTTAACTGCTGAAATTTGGGATTTACGTTTAGGTCCTGTAATATGGGAAAAATTTAGAGAAGCTTACCCACATGATTTAATGCAAGACGATAAAAGAGAGGTACAAAACTACCTATTTAGTGAATTTGCTCGTATGGACGCAAAAGAAATGTTTAGGTTAACTAAGGATGTTTTAAGTGATTCGGATAGAGGTAGGGATGAGTTAAAAAGAATAGTTGGTGACATTATAAAAGAAATGGGTCAATCTGATTATGAAGAAACTTACCCAGATGATGTTTCAGAACCAGAAGTGCCAGAATCACCTACTACGACTACATCAGATGTAGAATTAGATATGGATGGTGTATTAGATAAAATATTCACACAAGGAATGGACGCATTAACACCACAAGAAGTAAAATTCTTAAAAAGTCAATCCAAATAACATCCCATAATAACTCTGTCGATATTTATAGTATATGACTAGAGAAGAATTAGTAAAAGAATATGTAAAATGTGTGGGGGATACCCCATATGCATTAGAAACATATTTAGAAACTTACGACAACACCAAAAGTTCTTATGTTCCTTTTAAATTGTTTCCTGAACAGGTAACAATGATTGAGGATTATGAAGAATATAACGACAATATAGTTCTAAAATATAGACAAGCTGGGGTATCAACAGCAACAGCAGCTTGGATTTCAAAAAAACTACAATTTGCTTCTAAGGATAAACCAGAAAAGATATTGGTTTTGGCTAATAAGTTGGATACTGCGTCAGAAATGGCAAATAAAATTAAAGGGTTCCTTCGTCAATGGCCAGACTGGTTAAGTGTTGGATTTGACAAGGATAAAAATTCACAAAAACACTATAGGTTAAATAATGGTTCTGAGGTAAAAGCGGTGGCAACTTCAGTCGATGCACTAAGGGGATACACCCCAACCATATTAATTTTTGATGAGGCAGCCTACATAGAGACGGGTCAAGATTTATGGGCAGCATGTATGGCGTCTTTAGCTACTGGTGGTAAAGTAATAGTGATATCAACACCTAACGGTTTTGATTCTATATATTATGAAGTGTTTGACCAATCCATTAGAGAATTAAATAATTTTAAAATTAGTAGGTTAGTTTGGTACAGAGACCCAAGATTTACCGAAGACCTATATTTTGTTAAAACTAAAGACATTGTACATTTTTTACTTAATAGAGATGAGTACAATGAAAGCGAAGTATTAAAAACTGTAAAACCTGACACTTATGAATTATTAATAGAGAAAGGGTATAAACCATGTTCTTACTGGTTTGAGGAGATGGCTAAAAAACTAAAGTTTGATAGACGGAAAATATCACAGGAGTTAGAGTGTGCTTTTTTAGGTTCTGGGGATAATGTAATACCTACGGAAACATTAGACACTATTGAAAAAGACATTAGGGAACCTACAGAAAAATGGTTGGGTAATAGTGTATGGATTTGGAAACCACCCGTAGAAGGACATAAATACATTATGGGTATAGATGTTTCTAGAGGTGATAGTGAAGATTCTACTGGTTTTGTTATTATTGATTTTGACGAGGGAGAACAGGTAGCTGAGTATTTAGGTAAAGTACCACCAGATATAGCGGCAGAGTTAGCTCATAAATGGGCTGTTAAATATAGTTGCTTTGTGGTTATAGATATTACTGGTGGTATGGGGGTAGCTACTTCTAGAAAAATGTTGGAGTTGGGTTATAAAGATTTATATTATGAAGGTGTTAAATCTACTGAGACTTGGAAGTTCAATCAATCAGAGAAAACCCCAGGTTTAAATTTTAACAATAAAAGAGTACAGATAGTACAAGCTTTAGAGGAACAACTAAGGACTGGATTTAAAATTCGCTCTAGGAGACTGTTTAATGAGTTTAAAACTTTTGTCTACATAAATGGAAGACCAGACCATATGAAGGGAGCCCATGATGACCTTATCATGTCAATAGCTATGGCTTTGTATATAGCCCAAAACTCATTTACACAATTAAAGAATAGTGTAGAACAGACAAAAGCTATGTTAGATGCTTGGTCAACAGACGAAAATAAATTTAGAAACGACAATAAACCGGTATTTTCACCGGGAAGAGTATCAGCACAAGGATTACCACCTAACTCAAACAACCCTAAAGACTATTTATGGTTGTTAAGTGGATTAAAATAGAATTATGGCATTAGCAAGAAAAAGTGATAGTATTAGTAATTTTGGACCTAGTTGGGGTGGAACCAGAAAAAAATCTGGAAAACTACTAAGACAAGCTCTATATCAGACAGTCTACGCGTGGAGACCTTTTGAACCTGACTTTACATCTAAAGCTCAAAAGGCCGCGTTAAAAACTATAAAAAATTGTTGTGAAACCTGTGAAGGGAAAACAGTGGACAATTGTGTGACTTACGTGTGGGGTGGACAATGTGAACCAACGGTAGTTCCAGCATATGTAAGGTGTGAGTATGTTGACTAATAGGTTGACAAATAACATATAAAGTTTATATTTAGAAAATGGCACAAAACAATTTAACAGTATTTCAAAGACTAACCCAACTATTTGGGGCAGCTGGAGCACCAGCTCCCGATTCTAAATCCTATGCTTTTGACAAAAAACAACTTTTAAGGACTAAAGATAAAAAAGAATATGAATCAGAAAAATTACAAGGGCAACAAGCCACATATTTAAAAGACCAGTGGTCTAAGGTAGAAAGTAATTTATACTCCCAAGCTGTTTATTACGAACCAACAAGAATGGCTTCATATTACGATTACGAATCAATGGAATTTACACCAGAAATTTCGGCTGCTTTAGATATAATGGCTGAAGAATGTTGTACTATAGGTGAAAGAGGTTTTATGTTAAACATATACTCAGAATCTAAAAGGATAAAAAGTATTTTAGGTGATTTATTTAACAATATTTTAGACATAGAAACTAATCTACCTATGTGGACTCGTAATACGTGTAAGTATGGTGATAATTTTGTTTATTTAAAATTAGACCCTAAGAAAGGTATTGTGGGTGCAAGTCAGTTAGTTAATATAGAGATTGAAAGAGTTGAGAAAGGAACTAAAGTGGTTCAGTATAGGACAGACCAAACAGACGAAGAGAGAGAGGTAAAGTTTGCTTGGAAACCTAAGGATATGGAATTTAATACTTGGGAAGTTGCTCACTTTAGAATTTTATCTGACGATAGAAGATTGCCTTATGGTACTTCCATGTTAGAGAAATGTAGACGTATATGGAAACAATTACTTTTAGCGGAAGACGCAATGTTAATTTATAGAACTTCTAGAGCACCTGAAAGAAGAGTATTTAAAGTGTATGTGGGTAATATGGATGATAAGGATGTTGAACCATATGTACAAAGAATTGCCAATAAATTTAAAAGGGACCCTATTGTTGATAACGATACTGGTAATGTGGATTTAAGGTATAATCAAATGGCTGTTGACCAAGACTATTTTATACCAGTTAGAGACCCTAACTCACCAAACCCGATAGATACCTTACCAGGAGCTCAAAATCTAAGTGAAATAGCCGATATAGAGTATATTCAGAAAAAACTTTTAGCTGCGCTGAGAATACCTAAGGCTTTTTTAGGGTTTGAAGATGTGGTTGGTGAGGGGAAAAATTTGGCAATACAAGATATTAGATTCGCTAGAAGTATTAATAGAATACAAAAATCTATGGTACAAGAACTAAACAAAATAGCTATCATTCATTTATATATGTTAGGTTTTGAAGATGAATTAGAAAACTTTACTCTTGGTTTAACCAACCCATCCACACAATCGGAGTTGTTAAAGATTGAGGCGTGGAAAGAAAAGATAACGCTTTACAGAGATGCAACTACTGACTCGGGTAGTGGAATATTACCTGTTTCAGCAACATGGGCTAAAAAGAACGTATTAGGTTTTTCAGATGAAGAAATAAAGTTAGACTTACAACAACAAAGAATTGAGAAAGCTGTTGGTGAAGAATTAAACCAAACATCAACGATAATAAAATCTACTGGATTATTTGCTAACATAGATAAATTATATGGTGACGCACCAGATGATGATGGTGCCGAGGCAGCCGCAGCTGGTGGTGAGATAGAAAGTCCTTCAGACACTGGGTTAGAAACAGGTATGGATGAAACACCACCAGAAGAAGGTGACTTACCTGACTTACAAACCGCATCTATAGATAAATCTAAATTACCTTTAATATTGGAGAGTAAAAATAACAATAATAGTGCATATATTGTTAAGGGTGGTAATACTCTAAGTGAAGTAAGTAAAAAATTAGAAGATTTACTTAAAGACTAGATATTTATTAATAAAATATCACTATGTTCGGTAAATACAAACAATCAATAACTACAACATTAGTTAGTTCATACGCTACTAACAAAAAATTATTTAAAGAATCTTTCCATAACTTAATGGGTGGGTTACGAGAAAATAAAATAGCACGAGAATTTTTTGTTCTATACGGTGAAATAGAGAATAAAAGATTTGACGATAAAAAATTAGCGGAGGAATACCTTAACACTGTTATTAATACTTTAAAGAGTAAAAAGAAAAATTTAAGAATTCCTGTAATTAAAGAATTAAGTGAAAGCTTTTTAAATAAAATTTACTCAAAACTAGATAGTTTAATTTTTAATGAGTCTGTAATGTCTCTAGAAAAAAATATACTAAACAAACGTAAGTTAATTGAACATTTAACAAGAGAGGAAACTGGTTTTAAAATAACCGAAACCGTATCAACATCGATACTAAGTACTTTAGCTACCACAAAATTTAATAAAAAATATGAGTCTCTAAGTGAAGAAGACAAAAAAGATTTAAAGAAATATATGGGCATAAATAAAAAAACCCTTAAGTCTGAGTTTGACATTTCTAAAAAAGAAGTAGTGGAGAAACTAAATTCTCTAAAAGAATCAAGTGAAGATAAAGAAATGTTAAGTAAACTAAACTCTGTCATCAGTCAAATTGATAGTCAAAATCTTGACGGTGTTTCACTATATAAATTAGATAAACTTAAAGAAGAATTAAAATAAAAATTATGGATTTTTTCAAAAATATGTTAAGTAGTGAAGGTAAGGTTTCTAGTAAGAGATTTGTTACCTTTATTTGTTTATTGTTTATGTTAATAGGTTATACAGCAAATTTATTCTGGGATTTCACAATAGAAGAGAATTTATTCCAATCTATGCAATGGATTGTAATGGCTGGTCTAGGGTTTACGGCAGCAGAAAATTTCTCACCTAAAACTGACACAGTTATAGAGGAAGAACCAGAACCTACGCACACAACTGTTACACACGAATACGACTACGAAGAAGAAGATATATAATCTTTGACATTACTGTTAAAAAGTATTACATTTAAGTATAAAATATTTAAATATGAAAGCCGGAAAACAAGTAAAATTCAATATAGACTCAAACTTTAAAACCTACTATGGTAGTGTTGACACTAAGAACCCTAAGTCGGTGTTCATAAATATATCTTCTTGGTTTTCACCATTAATTGAAGATGACGACATTTCTTTTTGGGATAGGAAGGTTAGGTCTTTAAAAAGAAAAATAGTGTCTTCTGCAACCAAATCCATAAATCCAGAAGTTTTTACTAAAAATAAAAATATAATAGATTTAGACATTAGGACTAGTGGAATTAAAACAGGTAAAAAAAGTTATATGAATTGTGAGGTAACTTTATTCCTAACCCAACCATACAGTATCAAGTCAGTGGAGGTCATGGGGAACGTAACAAATATCACTAGTAATTTACTTACTGATATATTTAAAGATAGTTCAGAATTTCATTTTACAAAAACAAAATAAATAAAAATTACATAAACTTATTCCTTAAAATAAAAAGTCTTTAACTAGGCTTTTTTTTTGCTTAAAAATTTATACGTGGGATTGTGTGTGTGTTTTCTTGGTAGAATTGTATTTATAATAAAACCACAAGATATGAATATAGTAAAACCAGGCAATTTAGGGACAGGATTATTAATTGAGTATGATGCCGGTCATATCTCCCCTTCAGAAAGTAGGAATAAAAAAATAATAAGAGAAATGAAGGGGGATGTTGTCCAAGAAGGGCCTATTAATTTTTATGCTATACTTCAAAAATCAGGTGTGGAAAATAGAAATGGTAGAGTTTACCCAGAAGAGATATTAAAAAGGGAGGTAGATAGATATCAAGACCTTATAAAACAAGGAAGAGCTCTTTCAGAGTTAAATCACCCAGAATCATCTTTAGTGGACCTTGAGAGGGCATCTCATAGAATTACTGAGACTTTTTGGGATGGTGGAACACTAATGGGTAAAATAGAAATTTTAACTTCCCCAGCTTACCATAAGAGTGGTGTGATTAGTTGTATGGGGGATATCGCAGCAAACTTACTTAGACGTGGAGTTACCTTAGGTATATCGTCTAGAGGGGTTGGGTCTTTAAAGAAAGAAAACGGTAAAAATATGGTACAGGATGATTTTGAATTAATTTGTTTTGATTTAGTTTCGTCCCCTTCCACACCAGGGGCATATTTATTTAAGGATTTAGATGAAAAAGAGTTATACGATGAGTCATTAGATGAACCAGATAATTCAGAAAATACATCAAAAATGTTAAACCCATCATTAAAATTAATGAATAAACTCGATAGTTATTTAAGCGGATTATAAAAAATTCTTTTTTATAAAATAATAAAAAGACTTTTTTACTTAAATAATATATTTATTGGAGTATAATAAACACAGAAAAAATTAGCTAATACAAAAAATATGGCAAAAAATTCAGTTCTTGAACAAGCCCTCCTAGAGGCTAAACAGCTAGAAGAAGCTGTTAAATCTAATGCAAAAGAAATACTTGCTTCAACTATGAAACAAGAAATTGAGGAGTTAGTAAAAGAATCACTACAAGAAGACGTAGAAGATTTAGAAATAAACGATGAAGAAGAGGTTGACGACTTAGAAGATTTAGACATGGAAGACGTAGAAGATATGTTGGATATGGATGATGAAGTTGGGGAACCTGATTCAGAAGATGAAATGGTATCTATCGGTATGATGGATGACTTTGAAGACACTCTTGATTTAACGGGTGCATCAGACGACGAAGTAATGAAAGTATTCAAAGCTATGGGTTCAGATGATGGTGTTATTGTCACACAAGATGACAACACTATTAATATTGAAGACCAAGAAGCGGGTACCGAATACAGAGTTGAAATGAACGAAACTGATGAGGAGATGGGGGAAACTATGGATGACGATATAGATGTTATGGAAATGGACGACATGGAAATGGAAGAAATGGACGACGAAACAATCTATGAAATTGAGATGGATGAAGACCAACCTTATGGTGGAAACAAAGGAGACGAATCTAAAAGTAAAAAAGATTACTCTGAAACAGCAAAGTATGGAGGCAACAAAGGAGACGAATCTCGAAGTAAAAGAGATTATTCTGAGAGAGCTAAATACGGGGGTAACAAAGGAGACGAATCCAGGAGTAAAAGAGATTATTCTGAGAGAGCTAAATATGGTGGTAATAAAGGAGATGAATCTAGAAGTCGTAAAGACTATAAAGAAGCATCTCGTACTTTAGGTTTTGGTAGAAGAGGTTCTAATGGTTACGCACCAAAGGGACAATCATACAAACCAGTCACTAATAATAGAAACCTTAGAGAGTCTGTAGCAACTTTAAATAAAAGATTAAAAAAACAAGAATTAGTTCTTGAGTCTTTGAAAAATGAAAATCAAAATTATAAAAACAAAAACAAAGATTATAAAAAAGCTTTGACGATGTTTAGAGATAAAATTAATGAGGTAGCTGTGTTTAACGCTAATCTAGCTTACTCTACAAAATTATTTACTGAACATACAACGTCAAAACAAGAAAAAATTAATGTTTTAAGACGTTTTGATAATGTTGAGACTTTAAATGAAAGTAAAGGTCTTTACAAACAGCTAAACAGTGAATTGTCAGTTAAGACTAAGTCTATTACTGAATCAATTCAAAAAACCATTTCTAAATCTCCAAAGAAGGGGTCTTCTACGAATTTGATTGAATCGAAAACGTATGTTAATCCACAAATTGCGAGAATGAAAGATATAATGGCTAAATTATAATAAAATAAACAACCAAAAAAAAAAATAACAAATTATGGGAGCATTATTAGAATCAGGTATGGTCGGAAACATTGGGTTAAAACACCTTAAAGTTATCCGTGAAGATACCATCGGTAAATGGGACAAGTTAGGATTTCTAGAAGGACTTAAAGGTCACACTAGAGAGAACATCGCTCAATTATACGAAAATCAAGCAACACATTTAATAAACGAAGCAACATCGGCAGATGCGTCAGGTTCTTTTGAAACTGTAGTATTTCCAATCGTAAGGAGAGTATTCTCTAAATTATTGGCAAACGATATCGTTTCTGTACAAGCTATGAACTTACCAATTGGTAAATTGTTCTACTTTGTACCTAAAATTTCATCTAGAAGAGCTGGTGTAGTAGGTAACGAACCATTAGCAGCTGGTGAAGGACATTATAATCCACAAGGTGGAGCATTTGGTAACTCAAACACTCAATTTGATAGTGTTGACTTATATGACCAATATTATGCAGACGGACAAGGTCTATGGGACAGGTCTAAAGGAGCTTATACAGGTGTAACAAGTGTTGCTAAATCTGTAGCATGGAACACTAACAATAACGGTGAACTAGTTGAGGTACTTGGAGAAAACGGTGCTGGTGTATCTGGTAACACTAATTGTGGTTCTAACAACCAAGGTGGTGTAAGAGGACTTATCATTAAACTTGGAGGTTTCTGGGGATTAGGAGCTGGTAAATTATCTGGACCAAGTGGTAATGAAATGGATACTGAGGAATTCTTAGGTTCACTTTATTTTGTTGCTAATGACGACATTTTCTGTTGTTCAAATACGGCAACTACAAAAACTGTTGAAGCTAACAAAACTCACATACCATTTAGAGTTGTAACTCAAAAATATGGTAAAGGTATTGTAGACTACGGAACTCAAACAACTAACGCACTTCCAGGTGGTAAGTTCGATAATCTTTGTGATACTGCAGGTGAAATTTACATCGAATTAGATACTTCATGTCCAGCATGTATTTCTTGTGATTCACCAGATGGTTACATGGGTGGATGGTTTATGGGTAGTGATATCGTTGCTGGTAGTAACGCTTTTAACGCTAACACAGGTACATTTACAGGAGTATGGAGACAATATGAAGATTTAGAATTCTCTACGGAACTTGCTGAAGTTTCTTTTGATTTAGATTCTGTAACGGTTTCTGTTACTGAAAGAAAATTAAGAGCTCAGTGGTCACCGGAATTAGCACAAGACGTTTCTGCATTCCACAACATTGATGCTGAAGCTGAATTAACAGCTTTACTTTCTGAAGAAGTTGCTGCTGAAATCGACAGGGAAATTTTATTAGACCTTAGAAAAGGTGCAGCATGGAGATTGAGATGGGACTACAACGGTTGGAAGAGATTCGCAGCTGGTCAAGCTCCTTACACTCAAAAAGACTGGAACCAAACATTAATTACAGCTATTAACCAATTATCAGCACAGATTCACAAATCTACGTTGAGAGGTGGGGCTAACTGGATTGTTTGTTCTTCTGAAGTTTCTGCAATCTTTGATGATTTAGAATACTTCCACGTGTCTAACGCTTCTCCAGACCAAGACCAATATAACATGGGTATTGAAAAAATCGGTACTTTAGGTGGTAGATATACAGTATATAGAGACCCTTACTTCCCAGCAAACGGATGTTTGGTAGGACACAAAGGAACTTCTTTACTTGATACTGGTTACGTATACGCACCTTACGTTCCATTACAATTAACACCAACAATGTATAACCCGTTCAACTTTGCACCAATCAAAGGTATCATGACTAGATACGCTAAGAAAATGGTTAACAATAGATTCTACGGATTTATCCAACTTGATGGAGTTAGAACTTTCGATATCAAAGAACTTAGATAATAAGTTAAGTATATTACTAATAAAAAGAGGACGATATTCGTCCTCTTTTTTTATGCTATTATTTAGTTTTAGGTAGTAATTCACCGGTACCTACATTATATGTCCTTCCACTTGTGGCACATCCAGTAAAGGACATAACCAACATAAATGTGAATAACACTAACGCAAATCTTAAAACTATATCTATACTAGTTAATTTTTTCATATTTTTATTTTTTTATTAAACATTTCTTCCATTTTCATATACATGTTTTACTACTGGAAATCTTAATGAGTGACAACCATCCTGGTTAAGTGTCTCTTCAAAGTATTGTACTGTAATTGTTTTACCAATTATAAGTTCTGGGTTCTTGAAATATTTTCTTCTTTCTGATTGGTCGAAACCAGAACCAACACCAACATCACAACCTTTGTGTTCTATTACAACATTACTTAACATCTCTTCTTCAACTTCTAATCCGTCTACAATAATTCTATGTGTAGAAGTTTCTATAGACTTTACAACATACTCTTCGTCAAAGAATTTTTTAACCTTAAGAAGGTCATTACTTCTTTTACCTTTATACTCACAATCTTTACGTAAGATTAAACCTTCCCAGTTATTCTTTGTTGCCAGTTCTGCTAACTCTTGGAAATGCTCTTCGGACTCTACCTTCCATTGTTCCAATAGGTCAATACAGTTTAATTGTTCGTTGAACGTATTATATACCATATTAAACTTACCTAATCTATCACTCAGACTACGTTTACTTACTTGGGTATCGAACTCTGACAACATAAGGTAATCAAATATTTTGTATTTAGGATTTTCAATGGTATGGTCCTTTCTTTTAATTTCCTTCATGATACCTTGGAAGTCCTCTGTTCCATTCTCATCAACCACACACACTTCACCATCAAATACCATATTACATAAGTTTAGACTCTCTATTTCATTTTTAAGTACATCTAAAGTATCGAATGTCTTACCTTGTCTTGAGAAGAAATTACACACTCCGTTGTCGTCTACTATAGCTAAACATCTAACCCCATCTAACTTATGTGAGGCAAACCATGTTTGTGTGTCAAAATTAACTTTACCCTTTTGTTTATCATAAGAGTTAGCTAACGCTACTTTAAAAGTTGGTACGCATTTAGGTATTGCTTTGTTTATTAGGTCTGCTCCTGTTCTTGTCTTTAAGTTTTTATCTACCACACAATAGATAAGGTCTTCATATTTCTTATTAGCTTCCACATAACCATTAACATAGCTTATTGCTTCATGTCCGGTAAGTAATCTACTGTTTAGGTCACGTAACAAACAAAATAAGTTGGTGTATCCGTATTTTATTAAATCTGAATTCTTTTTACAGTTTTTACTAGTGACGTGATATTGTTTGAATGGTGAGTAAGTATACTTTAACACCTCCTTAATAACCTGGTCTTCCTTATACTCTTTAATAATATCAATCTTATTATTAGTTGCGTTAGTGGATTTTAATCTACTTACAAATTCTCGTATTCTTTTTAAATCATTCATCTTATTATTTATTTTTTAATTGGTGTTCCCAGGTTAATATTTTTACCCTTTCTTTGGTCCTTTCTTTTTCTATCTCTTTAACGATTAACTCTCTTAGTTGTTTCCTAATAACAGTGTTTACTGGCATCCATTGTTTTAACATTTGGTCTATCTCTCCCATGACTATTATTTGTTAAATGAATATGAAATGCCTAAGATTACCGAATACCTCAATGTGTAAGTTGTTGAGAACTCTAACTTGTTTGTTCTATACGCAATCCTAATTCTTCTTTGTCTAAAGTCTCTATTTTTAGTGGGGTCTACAACAATTAAATCAGGTCTGTAGTGATAAGCGTCGATAAAATACCCATAAAAAGTTCCTTTATCCAATACTTTTAATGGTATTCCAATACCGTATGAAAATAGGTACTCATCTTTTTTTTCCTCTAAAAATGAATAACCTACAGATAGATAATGAACAATGTGGTATTCTGATGATATTCTTTGTGGTATTGTGACATTTGGATTGACCACACCTCGACCCATAATTGGTGCCCCAAACTCAACACCAAACATGTTGGTGGTTAAGTTATGTGTTTGCTGGTGAACACTGGCGGTTGTGTCTTGTCCATTTACCACACTACACCCCAATATAAGGGATAAGAATATTAAATATCCTATAAATAATCTTGTTGTCGTATCTAATCTATCCATCTCTTTAACGCCTATAATTAGTGAGTAGGTCTTTTCTCTTTTATCTTATTTATTTATTTTTCCCATGTTATGGTACCTATTGAAATCCCATCAGACCATCTTTCAGTTTGTATGCCCACTAACTTTAGAAAGTTTACCACATCATTAATTGCTCTATAACGAATCTCTTTACGAACTGCTTTGTTTACTTGGCGACCCCAAACATAATCGTATTTTGTATCATAACCACCCCAGTAACTTATTTTTGTTTTTGTAACTTCAGAAATTTCCCTTAGTATTTTTGAATATACACCTATATCACCTCTAGTCTCTACCTGACCCTTAACCTTTATATTTACCGTAACAGGAGCATAGCTATTGGTAAGTGGTGTACAAAAATCCTGGTGTTCACCATCCGCTTTAACCATTGTTATACGGTAATCAATTTTTAAACCACCCCTCCAAGAACGATTACCTGCCAGAGTATTTAATTTGAATGTTTTTTTCTTTATTATTCGTTGTATTTTTATAGGTAATTTTTTCATACTACAAAGATAATAAAATATATTGGTTCCACCAAGTTAAATTAGGTTTTTTTTACATAAAAAAAGAGTAATTAAATGAACACTACCGAGAAATACTAGGTTGTTCAAACATAGGGAGTGAGTGTGGTTTGAACCGATTAATAAGATTAATCGGGTCACCCTAAATAGAAAGACAGAATACGGCAATCATTAATATAACGTATATAATTGGGCTAACGTCTATTTTTGGTTGTAGTGTATCCATACTAATAAGTAACTTATGTTACTTAAAAGTATGTTATGTTATTGTTAAATAATTGTGAAATTATTGTCTATAGTCAGATGGTGGATTGCCAAAATAGTTAGCTTGATTTACAACTTGGAATTTTACCGTCTCAAAGTAAGTGTTTTTTTCTAGATTAGATATGGCTTGAATATCTATAAAGTACTCATTGGGTACCATATCACCTGTGTCAACAACAAAGTAATTTTGGTTGTGAGCTATATTTACTTTTGTCCATTCTTGAGTTTCTACTTGTGTAGTACCTTGTTTAACGTATATCCTATACTGTATTAAATCTAAAGCTACTGGAAAATTAGTGGTATATTGTTGTCTAGCAGAAACTATAACTTTTCTAATGTCCCCATTTACGATTTTTTCGTCCATTTTAATTCCAGATATAGAATACCCATAATGTTTTGGTAATCCAGCGTTAGTACCTATATTAAAATAATCAGAGTTAGATTTTAATGTGACTTTATTGGTTACGTCAGATTGACAATTTCCATTAATAGATAAATTAGACCACCTATCTTTAAACATACAAGGAGCAACATATTCGTCACACGCTATGGTAAAACATGCACAGTAAACACCTTTCGTTACCTGGGATGCTGTGATAGTATATAAAACCGTACCAGAGTTATCGTAGATTTGTGCGGTAGGAAAGTTATCTAAATTTGTTGGTACACCACCTTTATTCACATATAAATAAAGACAGTTACTTTTTCCTTCATAGAAAAAATCTCTATCATCTAAAATATAATCATCATAATTAGTTTCAAGATAAGGTTCAAAAAATGTCTGTGTGTACTTAGTGAAGAAACCTACGGAGTAACTTTCTGTTAAACCAGTCAACCTTTCTAATTGTTCCACAAAAGCAACACCATACCCACTCATATTTTTACTACCAGACAACACCTCATTCATTTCACTTGTAAGGTCAAATGCTATGTTCTCATTACCATTATCAAAAGTCTGAGTTGCTATAATTTCTGGGACACAAGTTGTGTAATTATATATTCCCAAACATGGCCACGAAGAAGTAGTGGTAGCGGAGTACCAGTTACTGGGAACAGTAGAAAAAGAATTGTCATCTAAACCAACAAAATCACTTGACATATTAGTGTAGTCATAACCAACACCCTCACTCCATGTAGTACCAGTCGGTATTTTAAATAAAACCAAATCAAATGAACTAGCTCTTCTTTTATTCTTAGATGTAACAGTGTTTAGTAACTCATCATCGAAGAAAGAAGTGTTAACCATTCTTAATGTGTGTTTAGCTGATGCATTATTACAACCATGTGAACCAGTTATTATTGTCTTATCGGATATTTTACTTTCTAAATCAGTAATATCTAAATCAAAAATAAATCTACTATAGTCGTTATTTATTCGAATAGATGTGTAACCAGTTAAGGCTACTCCTTCCGGATTTACACAAATATCTGTAGGTATTCCTGTAAATTTACAATCCCTTCTAGATGACCCACCACCATAATACACCTCAGTTACTGGGTTTTTAGCGGTATTAGTCCTGTCATAAGACAATAAAGTATTGTTTTTTTTAAAATATGATTTGTGTACTGACATTAGTTTTTATTAATAAATATCTAGTTGATTCTTATATTTTTATTTAATACAGTTTTATCGAATTCTTTTAGCATTGTCTCTAAAGATTCCCAAGTTTCTTTTCCTCCGTGTTGTGTTTTATCCACTGTAGGGGTACCAGGTTCTTTATGTTCATGATACTTTAAAAAATCCACTATACGTTCCAAAGCTTTTTTTAATTGGTCTCCTCTAACCAGGGGTTCAGTTTCCTTTTCAATCAAGGTAACTAAAGTTTTTTGGTCTATACCTAAATTTTCTCTAGCTGATGGGATGTTGGTGTTATCCACTAAAGGAATGGTTTTTGGGGCATTGGGGATTCTGGTATCGTGTGAATATAAAACAATTTTATCTGTTAACAAGGTAATAACACCTTGTGTTTTAGTTTCAGTACTTTCTTTATCGTACTTTCTAGTAATTTCTTTGGTCGGTACATTCTTTTCGTTTCTGGACCAGGAAAGTCCCCAGTACTGATTTCCATTAACACCAATTAACCGTATTTTTTCTTTTACTTTAGTAGCGTTAGATGCGGTTTGACTGTTAGGTATTAAAGTATCATTGGAATTTAATTGTCTTCTTAGTGTACTACTAGGTCTAAAGAAAAATGGGTGTAAAGCTAGTATTTCTTCGTTATTGGGTGCTGCAGAACCGATATCTATATATTCTCCTGACTTTATAAAAGTACCAGTACCTAAATAACCCTCATACCCACTAATGCCTATAGGGTCAGTTAGTTTTTTACCGTTTCTATTGTCCACTTCCTCTAAAAATGAATTAACCAAAGTAGTTACACCGGAAAAGCTTTGATTAAAAAAACTAACTCTAGCTCTTTCTTTAAGAGTAGCAACTGTTAAAATAGGTGTCGTTAACCCCATATTTTTAGTTGTTATTTTTTCTTTGTCTGGTAATGACTCTACTTTAAATAAAGTTACACTCCCATTAAAAAATCCATCTGCTGGAGCTAAATCTAAAATATCATACTCTACCACATAATTTACATTACTTTCTTGAACTTCTAATTTTTTATCCTCTGTTGGAATCAAATTTAATCCCTTCTCAAAACTATCTACCTGAATTAAACTTTGTTTTACATTGTATATTGGAAATTCTGGTTTTTGGTTATTGTGTGTAAATTTTCCGGAACGTAAGACTACTTGTCTATTACCCAAGACAACATCAGAATTATGTCTACCATCTAAACTAACAGAACCTGGATAAGAAAAACTACCTTCCGAAACTGAAGAGTCGGTTATTGCCCTAGCAGCTTCTACTCTGGTTCCTTTGGACGTATGAAGTCTACCATCAGCATAAGCTTCCCCACTTAATTTGTGTGGTTGTGATATTGTGGGTCCTAAGTACTCTTTATTTTGACTGTCATTTTCTGAACTATATAAGAATATTTTAACATTTTCGTTAGACTCTGGAATAACATTAATATAGTAAGGAAGTAAGGGAGCACAAATATGTGGGTCATCCTTACTCCAATATACGTCCTCTGTCCTAGGGTATAAATCTTTATTCCCTTGACTTATTTTTTGACATGTAGCAATATCGTAATCTTTAGGATTGTTACCAGAATAATTGTCGTCTGTAACAGCTCTAATTCTAGCGGCCAATAAAGGGTCGTCACTGTTTATACAAACCCCAAATAATATCATTTTAATATTTTTAGCCATTAGTACTTACTCTTTTTTTAAGTTCAGAATTTAACCTATTATAATCTCTTTCTAACTCGTCCATTTGATGTGTTAATTGTATTACGGTATTTTTAGACTCGTCAAACCTACCCTTTAAAAAAACCATTACGTCGGATAACTCTTTATTAGATACTTTACTATAATTCTCTAAAACACTTTTTATTTTTTCTATATTCATAATTTAAATTATTAGTCCTGTTCCTGTTCCACTTTCAGTAACTCCAGGCCCTTGTGGGCTTTTAACATTTTGTGGGTAGGTTACAATTTTTACTACACTATTTTCACTTCTTTCTTTTTCTACACCTTTTATGGTGTTATATAACATAACAACAGATGCGTTTGGTGAACCGTCAGCATGGTCCGCAGTATTAAAACCTGTCTCTTGTAAATTTTCTAATACGTTTTGAAATGCTCTTGTATCACTAAACCCTGGCCTACTAGCAGTTGCAAATAAAAGTGGTTTAGGTATGTTTATTCCACCAGGAGGAGGCGGCAACCTTAATAGTTGTAATAAACTATTTAATATAGATTTACAATTGGCTAAATCTTCTATTAATGATAGAGCTAACATTAATAAATTAAGTAAATTTTGTATTATAGCAAATTGTTTTAAATATTTTTCTTTGATTATTTCTTTCATAATCTCAGCTATTAATTTCAATATTATTCTTTTTATTTCGTCAAAAAGTATTTCAATCATAAGTTTAAATAATCTCCTTACTATTTTTTTAATTAATCTAAAGAATTTTTTAACCAAATCCATAATGTCATCGTTATCAAAACTATTACCTTGTGATTTCATAGCGATTGCTATTGGTAGAAGAACTTTAGGTGTTAAAATAAGGTTTAATAAAATTTTAGGTAACTCCTTAAGGATGTTAGCGTCAAAATCCGCTTTTATATTTGGTAAATTAAATGATAAGTCGTCGTTACCCATACTCTCAACAGCTTTATCTATTGATTGGTTTAGGTTCATGTCTATTATCCCTTCATTATTTTCGGACAAAATTCCATTTATGTCCTCATTTAATTGGTCAATATTTATTCCAGTTTCTATGTTATCACAACTAGCAAACCTCAACAACCCCTTAACCTTCAAACTTGTTTCATCTTCTAAGTTTAGTAAGTCCTGTGGTCCAAAAGCAAAAAAATCTTCTTCTTCTCCTTCATAGGTATCTGTTAAGTGAGCAGTTGCAGAGGTACTTATTTCACCACCATCAGAACCATCTTCATCATCTCCACACATACCTAAAATACGTTTTATAATTTCAGCGAACTTACCATCTAATTCCACTTCAGTACCACTCCTATCAATCTGGACACTTAATGACCCCATTAGAACTTCAAAAATCTGAGCTAAAAAGTTATGTTTTTCAAAAAGTTTAACCGAATCAAAATAATCCCTCAAAAAATCTGTTACCTTCCTATCATTCTCAGCCCCACCACAACTAAAATCCGAAATATTGTTATCAGAAAAAGTATTGTCAACTCCGACAGGCCTAATTAAATAAGAATCAAGTCCATCAAATTCCATAGTGAAAAGTCTACTACCACTAAACCCAAAATAATCTTGTTGGGTACTAGGATTCTCTAATCTCCCATATAATTCTTTATTTGTTGAAAATGGGAACGACCCACTAATTATATCTTGCTTTTCGTAAGTAGCTTTACCCACGTTGGATAGTGGACTGTTTTTTAATAGACCAAACGGGTCTATACTTTTAACTGGTATTTTTAATAAATTAGAATCTGGTGTGGAAACACCACCACTAGAGACACAATTTCCATTGTTGGTACCGTTAGCTGAAGGTATAACAAAATTTAAATCACAGTTTAGAAACTGGACCATCTCCTCAAATACAATTTCTTTTACCTCTGGTTCGTATTTACCTAACTTTTTAACTAGATTTTTACGTATCCTGGTAATACTTTCATTACCACCACCCACCTTAATTAGGTCTAAGAAATATTCTATTAAATTATTTGATTTTTCATTTATAGAATCTATAGAACCCATTACATTTTTTAACGCATTTTCTTTAGCTAAGTCTTTTTTTGCCTTTATTACATTACCGAAGTTCTGTAATTTAGACAATCCTTTCTTTTTTGCGTCTTTAGTGTCCTGTATTAGGTTTCTTTTTTTCTTCTTTTCAGCCATTAGATTTTGTAAGGTTTGTCACTAGAGTTTACCTCCCCTTTATTAATCATATCATTTAAAGCTTCTCTATCGTCCACACTAAGTGATAAACTAGTGGTTTCAGTAAGTTGTTTCTGTAATAAATTGGTTTGTATTTTAGCTAATTGTATTTTCTTTTCTATAGCAGAATCAACAATTTTCTGTTGTTCTTTTATCACAGGTCCCAGTAACTGTAAGTCCTCTGGTCCTTGCATAAAACTTAACATTTTATTCTGTATCCGTATAGCTGTATTTCTTTGTTCTACGCATTCATTGTATACTTCTTGCATTAATGCAAGGGCACTTTCTTTTTGAAAGGTAATCTGTTTCTTTTTTGGTCTTGGCATAGTATGTTATTTTTATACCTATAAATATTTGAAACTAAACTTTACTCGTCTTGAAATTGCGTTGAGAGGGATTTATAAATTACTTTATATTTTTTAAGTGAATTTCTAATCTCTTTTGTAGTTAGATTTGTCATCTCTCTAAGAGAAAGTAAAATTAAATTTTTATTAAATTTATTACCCGCTCCATGTAAAAATATCTCATTATAGTTAGTGAAAATCTCTATTAAAGCCATCCCTATTTTTGTTTCGTTTTCATTAAGATTAGTCACAGACATAAATTCTTCTATCTCATCAACTAGTTGATTAATAAATTTGTTTATATCTACATCTTCTGTGTCTATATAATATACTTGGTCTGGACGTTCTTCTATACTGGAAGACATGTCTTCGTATGAGAGGGTTCTGTTTGTGTGTTTTTGGTCTTTAATTATTTGGCCCATTAAATAATTTTTACAAATGGTACCAAAATACGAATAGGCCTTGTTACCTTTTTCAGGTTTAAATTTTTCAGCTTTTGTAATTAAAAATGAAAGTGTATCTGCATGAATATCCCTAAACTCCTGACCTTTTCTATAAAGTTTATAACGTCTTATAATACTGTCAATCATTTTATTTATTGGAGCGTATAAGTGTTTTCTATAAACATCATTTCTTTCATTCATAGTGGTCGCGGTCAAGAACATACACACGGCATGTTCTTGTTCGCGTCCAAAATAAAATGTGGTCTTCTTAGTTTTAGTTTCAGCAGTCACTAGTCAGTACTTGGCTCGTATTTTATACCTCTATCGGTAGTGAAAAAATATTCTTTCTTAGCCGCATCAATCCAAAACTTAGCTTCATCAGGTACTACTATTTCCTGTTCAAGGTTTCGGTAGTTCCAAAAAAGTGAGTTTTCTCTCATGTTTGTGTGTTTATAACCTACTCTAGGTATCGTCATAATTTTTTTATCGTTATACGTAGCTCTTAGTAAGAACTCATAAACAAATGTTAATTTCATAGATGGTTTAAATCCACCCACTTCTTCAAAAGAGGATTTTTTAAATGCGATACCACTTGTTTGGAAATTTTGGTATTTTAATAAGCATCCATTATCTAGGTAACCCATTTTATCACTAAAATTCATTGCCCATACAGCTTCGTTAGTGAAATTTAAAAATTCACCTTCTTCATTAACATCCACTACGATTGGTAGAAATGCTTCCACGTCATCATAAGATTTAGCGTATTTTTTAAAGTTGTCTATCCATATGTTAGAAAATTCATCGTCTATTTCTAGAATTGTAAACCAGTCAGTGGTAATACTTTCTACACCCACATTAATTTGTGAAGTAAATTGACTGTCTCCTGTATTTTCTACTAAAGTAACTTCTAGACCACCGAAGTCGTAATTTTCTAAAAAGTCTTTTACTTGTGGTGTGTGTACTAGGTAAGTTTTATCTACTGGAACTTTTTGTGTTTTAATGCTTTCTAAAGCTTTACCGAAATACTCTTCTAATTGAGGGGTCATTTCGTTAATTGGTATAATTGTACTAATAGTATTCATTTTATTTTTCTTCTTTTTCTGTAAATTTATTCAAAGCATTTGATATGTCAGTTTCTTTTTCCTGGAAAAGTGAACCAAAATACTCTAATAACATTTCGCTTTGAGTTGTGCTATCATATTTTGCTACTGTTTCATCCATTTTTTCATATAAAGTTTCAGGTACTGAATCCTCCAACCAAGTTTTAACAAAAGCGTTAATAACATCTACCATAGAGTTAAAATCGTAAGTCCAAAAACCATTGTCCTCTTCTAACCATTCTGGTTTTAAGTTAGGTATTTTACCTATTACTGGAACACCTGATTTCATACACTCTAGTGGGAAAGTACCAAATCCAGAAATATCATCAACCCATACAGCTCCACAGGCTTCTTTCATATTATTAGCAAAATCATCCGTAGACATTCCTCTCATATCTCTAAATGTTATCCATCTAAATTGTGGGTACTTAGTGTAAAAAGATTTAACAATTTTCATAGTGTCTCTAGGTTCCCTAGTATGTATCAACATAACAGGTGGTTGTAGAGAGTCACTCTTAGAAAATTTATCTGAAATAGCGTTAGGTATAATAGATACTTCTGCTCCAGGGAACATTCCTCTAATATACTCACCAGAAATTCTAGATGTTGTTATTACTCTATTAAATCCAAAATTAACCCAACTTGCTCCAGGCTGTAACATTTCGAATATGTAATCATAAGATTGACATAGTACTATTTTAGTACAAAACATCTCACCAGTTTGTTCCATAACATGAGAATACATCTCAGGTACAATTAGGAAATCAGAAGGCCCAACCTTAAGTTGTTGGCTTTCGATAGACGAATGTGGTAATGATGAGTACTCCTCACCTAACCAGTCAGAAAGACCCATACTGTTTTCATCTCCAGTAAATTTATAATTGTCTTTTTCGTGTAGGATTGACGCATCATAACCAGCATCATTTAATAACTTAACGTATTCATAAATGACAGCAACTGATGCTTTAGGAACACCTTGTGTGTCCTGTGTTAAAAAGTAAATTTTACTTTTTTTGGATTTTACTAATTTTAGAGATTCCTCTAAATTTTTAATTTTTTCTTCGTCTTTCATTTTTATTCTATTTCTTTTAAAACATTATTTTCGATAAGGGTATTAAACGCTAATTTAAAATCAAACCCCTTTTTTTCTAGAGCTAAATAACTAATAGCGTTATCCATCTCTTCACTGTGGCTTAAAACAACCTCCAACATAAGTCTATATATCTCATATTTTGGAGCGTTAATTTCAAATTTATTTTCCTCATCTTTATCGTTAATTGTGACTAAGTTTAAAAATGCTTGTACATCTACTGTCATTTTTGCTCCACCACAATCTAATTGTAAGTTCTTTAAACTATTATTAAATACTTTTCTATTTATTTTCATCTATTAATTTTGATAGATTCTTTATGGATTTTATTGTAAAATCACTTTTTATATCCTTATTATACTTATTTTTGAATTTTATTGAAGTCTTATCACTTGGTTTTTTATTTAATATTAATTCTTCACTAGTAACAAATATATCCGTTTTGTCCCAAACCTTATCAGATTTATTAAGGGGGTAAAATTCTATACGGTCAATTAACGAACCATGTTTTGCTAGAAAAACTAGAGTAGCTGGTTTGGATTTCTCTATTTCCTCAGAAACTAAAACAATCTCATATTCGTCTCTAAATTTTTTGTAAAACTCATTTAAATTGTAGAAAGACCCTTCCTCTAATTCGTTAGAGTACCCAAAAAGTTGTAGGGGACATTCCACATACATAAAATTAATTAAATCTTCCTCAGAGTCAAACTCTAAATGTTTAACTAAGTCTAAATCGGGTAACTCACCTTCAAACTCCCTTTCGTTGTATTTGTTATTTAAAGTTATTAATTTACTTGTAATATCTCTTAAGACACCAGTAATACTTATAGAAATTCTTTTCATGTTTTTAGTATCCATTTAATAATTCTAATAATTCTTTTATGGATTCATGCCTATGACTATCATTTAAAACCACTTTAAATACGTAGTCTGAGTTTTGTATTTTTGATAAATCGTGGATAGCTGAATAATTTTTATCCTTTAGGTCTACCTGGTATGAATCCCCGGTAAATATTAACGTAGAATTTTTACCCAACCTACCAATAGCCATAGCTAATTGCCCTTTTGTTAGGTTTTGAAATTCGTCAACTATTACAACAGCATTCTCAAATGTTCTACCTCTAAAATGAGCCAATGAAACCAATTCAATAGACTCACTACTCTCCATTTTTTCTAATATGTCCGGTTTATTATAAACCTTTCTCATATTACTTCTAATTGGTACTAACCACGGTTCCATCTTTTCACGTTCAGAACCAGGTAAAAAACCATTGTCTTCAGTTGATATTGTTGGTCTAGTAATAATAATACTATTAATTTGTTTCTTAAAAAACATATCCAGTGCAACTTGAACAGCTAGTAGCGTCTTACCACTACCGGCCCTACCAACAACAAAGTTGTAAGGGTGATTTAAAATTTGTGCTTTTGCTTTTTTTTGTTCTTCCGATAAAGTTATCGAAAATCTAACTGCCCCTTTTGGTGCGGCCTTGTCCAAATTGTTTTTTGCCATCATAATATAAAATTTTTCATTTCACTTATTTGTTTATCTAGTTCAGGTACCTCAATAACGATATCTAGTTTTGTTGATAGGGTCCTGTCACATTTTTTATAAGTATCTTTAGCTGTTACTTTTATGTTTAGTTCGTAGTGTTTACTTATAGTCTCTACTAATTCTTTTTTGGTAAATGGTGTTGGGGAGAATATGTGTCTGCAACCGGTCCAAAATAAATCATTACTAATCATTTCGGTACAAATTTTAGCAAATTGTAAACAAGTAATGCCGTTCCAGTAATGGTTAGTATATCCAAATATGTGATTACCTTTTTCAGATTTTACCCACTCAACCAGAGACCTAGAGGTGGATATTTCCTCACCTATTATAGAAGTTCTAATTAAAGTACAATTGTTAGGTTCACCTAACGATTTAGTTCTACCATATATGTCTGTAATATCATGTTCATCATCTTCAGTGTATCCACCTTTATCCCCAGTAAAAACACAGTCTGTTGTTGGGTGTATCATTCTTACCCCATATTGTTCACAACTATCAGCTAATTTATGTGGAAATAGGGAGTTAACTGTTAAAGCGTTTTGAATCCCTAATTCGTCTACTCTGGGTTTTATGGTACCCATACAATTTATTAGGACATCACCTTCAGATACATTCTTAAAAAAAGTAGAAAAAGATAGTCCACACATGTCAGAAGCGTCTAATTCATTCCTACCAACATTAATAACGTTATAATAGTTAGATAGGTACTTTGAGACATATCTACCTAACATTCCAGAAGAGCCCAAAACAAATACTTTCATTTTATCTATATTCTTCATCCCAAATATTCCATTTATCATATTCAAACCTTATATCGTCACCCATACTTTCTTCAAGAGTAGAGGTAGAATAGAAAATAATTTTAGTGTCCTTTTCAAGATTTTTAAATCCATTAGCGTGTCCAGGTGGAATCCATAGAATCTTAGGTGTTTTAGAACTCAACACAAATTTTTCTATTTTTTCGGTATCCATATTTACTACACCTACTAATGCACTACCTTGGGTCACGTAAACATATTTTCCTTCATGTTTATGTCCATGCCATGCTCTAATAAAACCACTTCTGTGATTTTCCACTTGATAGAATCTTTTAACCCCACCAAAGTCAAACTCGTTTACAAAGGATACAGAACCCCTATCGTCAACAACTACACCACCACCTATTATTTTTGAATCTTTCATTTAAAAAGTTTTTGTTTTTCTTAATTCAGTTAAGTAACCACCATTATGGTAAACTAAGTCTTCAGGGTCTTTTATCCTAGACTCCTCAAACATCTTAACCATTCGTCCCACTTCGTCCTCAACAGTTATCCTTGGTTGGTAAGTGAAGGTACTAAGTGATTTACTATTATCTACTTTATAGTTTCTAGCATCTTGAAAAGATATTTTACTATAATTTATTTCTGTGTTAGGTATTAATTTAGCTACTCGTTCCCCTAACTGTTTTATAATAACGTTTTCTTTGGATAAAACATAGATTCCATCGTACTCTTTTTCACATGCTTCAGTTATATATTCAGCTATGTCAATAACTGAAATAATTGGTCTCCACTGTTCACCACCGTTAATATTTATTTTTCCGTATTTTAAGGCTTTCATAGTTAACACATTAACTACCAAATCCATTCTTAACCTACTGTAAGTGTCACCTAAACCAAAAACAGTGCCTAATCTAAAGATAGTCCCACCTCTTTTGGTTACGTATTTTTCAGACTTTAATTTTGTGCTAGCATAAGAAGATAGTGGGTTTGTTTCACTACTTTCATCTAAAATACCATCTTGTGCTCCATATACCGAACATGTGGACATAAACACAACGTGTTTATCTAAGGGAATACTTTCACATGCTTTTTTAATTGATTTGTAGTTTATGACTTCTGTTAATTCTTGGTCTACACTACAGGCTGGGTCACCAACCAAAGCCGCCATTAAAACAATGACATCAAAATCCTCTGATACCTTAGTTAATTTTTTATAGTCTCTTATATCACCATGTATAAATTTAATGTCTTTTAGGTATCTATTTTCATATAATAAATTATCGTATATGGTTACATCGTGACCATTTCTAATTAATGTATCACTAGTCAACCCACCTATATAACCTGCACCACCTACAACTAATACTTTTTTATTCATTTCCATATTTTTTTACTTCTGGGTTAAAACCAGCACTGACATCCCCACTTTTATATCTTGTAAACATAGAGATTACTTTTTCATCTATACATTTTTTTAATCTAGCTCTTTCTCTAACTAATTTAACGTCTTCTACTGATGCCCAAGATTTAAACTCTTCATCAGAAGGTCGTAACATAACTTCATCTTTTAATTTATACAATTTAAAATTAACAATAGACAACCTATCGACTAATTCACCCATAGACATTAACTCCTCAAAAGGGTTACCTAAGGTATAACTTTGGTCATAGTTATCTATAGAATTTAAAATGGTATTTTCTATATTATCACTTATTTTCATAACTTACTACTAATTGTTTTATAATACTCTACAGTATTTTTAATTCCTTGTCTTAGGTCAGTTTTTGTAGACCAACCAAGATGGTTTATTTTTGTCACATCTAAACATTTTCTTTCCATTCCCATGGGTTTAGAAAGGTCACACTCTATTTCACCCTTAAACCCACACACATCTTTAATAATATTAGATAATGTTAAAATGTCCACATCAATTCCAGACCCAACGTTTAAAAACTTTTCAGTGTACTCTAAATTAGACATAGACCAAATCATAGAATCTACTAAATCGTCAACATACAAAAATTCTCTTCTAGTATTTCCATTACCCCATAATTCTACTTTACTTGAGTTTAGTTCTGTTGCTTCTACAAATTTTCTAACTAGTGCAGCCATAACATGTGAATTATGTAAATCAAAATCATCCTGTGGCCCATAAATGTTACAAGGTATTAAAGAAATAAATCTAGTTAAATGTAAGTCTTTATTGTGGTTTTTACCGTATAGTCTATTAGCATATTCACATAATTTTAAACCAGCGATTTTAGCTAAGGAATACCCTTCGTTTGTAGGTTCCACTGGTGACTCTAGCATACACTCTTCTTTAAATGGTTGTTCAGCATTTTTTGGATAAATACAGTTTGAACCTATAAATAAAACTTTTTTAACTTTTGTTTTAATGGATGCTTCTATTAAACTATTTTGTATTTCTAAATTATCCATTAAGTGACCGTATGGGTCATCTAAATTGGCTTGTAGGCCACCACATTTAGCGGCACAAATAAAAAGAAAATCAAAACCATGTTCTTTAAATAGATTTAAAGTGTCAGCCTGACTTGTAAGGTCTAGTTCATTTCTATCAAAAGCATAAACTTTAGTGTATCCATCAGTGATTAATTTCTTGTATAATCTACTACCCAAAAAACCACTATGTCCAGCGACATATATTTTTGAATCTTTACTTAGTTTCATTTTCTTCTTTATATCCTTTATATAATTTAGGATTTTCTACTGTTGGGTTAAATTTGCCATTACATAAATTTACAATCATTTTATCTAATGACTTTACTAGCATAGGACGTTTTTCTTTAAAAGTAATGTCCGCCTTTCTTTTTAATTCTGCTACCTTATTTGGGTCTGTTTCTTCATTAGTCGCGTCTTCTAAGTACCATAATCTGATATGGACTATTGTTAATTTGTCTATTAATTCTGAAAAAGTATCACTATGGATATCATCATATTCTGGAAATTTATTATTGTCCAAAACTTCTTTTACTTTTTGTTGAATGTATTTGTCTAGTTCTGTTCCTATCATATCTTTTTTTTTAATAATATCTAATTTTTATAAGTTAGTAAATGTACTTTTTGGAGTATAGTGGATGAGGGTCTTTTTCTTCTATCATTCTTTTTGCTTGATTGATGTGGTTAGGTGGGTGTACACCCTCAGACCAACCATTCCAGGCTGACATCCATTTTTCTTTAAAATAATTTTCATTAAAGGGGTCATTCATAGGTAGTCTATCTGGTAAGTCCATTTTTTGTCTTTCTTTCACGTCAATGTCTTGATGTGACTTAGTGGATTCATCATCAGAAGCGTTATGACTATAAAGAATTTCCTTTGGGTAGAGTACCCTCATTTTTACACCATGTTCGGAACCACGTACCATAAAATCTGTATCGAAATGTGGACCTATTTTAAAACCTTCATCAAACCAACCCATTTTTGGAATCACATTTTTATCTAACGCAAAAACCGAATGATTTTCTAACATAACATACTCCATTCCCTCACCAATATTACTGTAAAGCTCACTAAACCATTCCTCTTTTAAAAACTCTATGTCTGAACTAGCAAAAATCACATATCGTGTAGATGCCAACATCATACCTAAATTCCAAGCTTCAGCTAAACTACTTCTATATGAAGACTCACACACTCTAATTTTTCTCCCTTCTAAGGTATTTAAAAAGGTTCTAAGAGACTTAATAGTATCTTCTGATGAATCTGCATCTACTAAACAAAAGTTAACCCATTTAGGGCATGTTTGATGAGCAGTTAGTATTGAACGTTCTAAAAGTTCATATCTATTTCTAAAGGACCATATAAGTGTGAAATCTTTAATCATTCTATGCGTGCTCTTTTTTTACCATATATTCAACAACTTCTCTAACAGATTCTTCTAAACCTATTGTAGCTTCAAAACCTAAAATTTCTTTTGCTTTATCTGTATTTGGTACTCTTTTTTGTACGTCATATTTATAACCAGTTTCACAGGTATAGTTAAATTTGGTGTCTGGTTTTAGAATTCCCCATATTACTTCTGCCAACTCTAGAACACTGGTAGCTTGTGAGGTTGATATGTTAAAATCATTATTTATAGCTTTTTCTGATTCCATAGCCATTCTAATTCCTCTAGCTAAATCTTTACCATTAGTGTAACACCTAACCTGGTCACCACACCCTAAAACGTGTAAAGGGTCTTGTCCTTTTAATATTTTATTGATTAAATCAGGTAAAACGTGTGACATCATAAGTTTTATGTTTCCACTTGTTACTGCATGTTCAGTAATTGAGTCCTCCTCACCAACACCAACACAATTAAAAGGTCGTATTATTGTGTAAGGTAAATCATACTGTTCATTAGCTCCTTTAGCGAAGTACTCCACTGCTAATTTTTGGAATCCGTAAGTTGATGATGGCGGTGGGCACTTAGTTACTTCATCTTCAGGTGTTGGGTAAACCGTAGTCTCCTCAAACACCATAGAACTTGAAAGTACCACTATCCTATCTAACCAACCGGCCTGATGACCTTTAATTGCCGCATCAAATGTTTGAGCTAATATCCTTTCATTCGTAGCTAATAAATCATAAGCGAATTTATGGAAATACGAAATTCCACCAATCATAGCTGCCCCAGCAATAATCTGGTTTGGTTTTTCTTCATCCACCACAGAATTAAACTCATCACTTAAAACATCTACTTCATATAATTTAAAGTTCTTATGGTTATCATGTGGTCTTACCACGTGACCATATTTAGAGTAATTATCAACACCAACAACTTGATGTCCCTCTTTTAATAATTCGTTACATATGTAACTGCCAATAAATCCTTGGCTTCCAGTTAATAAAATTTTCATAGTTTTAAAGTCTCATGCCGCTAAAAACGGTCTTTTTAAATTTATTATTTTCACTTTCCATAGTTTCAAAAAGTTTTAAGTCCAACCCCAATTCTTTAACAAAAGAATCTAGAGCTTTAGTGTCCTTAGGTAAACACATACCAGCGTATCCCCTAAAGTTATCGTTAACATCTAAATACAAGTCTTTTGTTGTGCCTCGTTTAATAAATGTTTCTTTTATTTGTGTGTAATCTGCCCCTACAGTTTTACAAATTTCATACATTTCATTTGCAAAAACAACCTTTAACGCGTTAATTACATTTGAATAATATTTTAGAAGTTCTGCCTCTGTTGGTGTTAGGTGTGAATGGTTTTTGGGGTAATTACCATGACATAACTTTACCATTTCATAAGTTGTCTGTGAATAGGTCCCTATAGCCAATAAGTCATGGTTTTCAGTAAAATCTGAAATAGAACATCTTTCTCTTAAGAATTCAGGTACAAAACAAATTTCCATACCAGTTTCTTTTATTAATTTTTCTGTTGTGGTAGGTTTAACTGTAGATTTAATGGCTACTATACCAGAATACCCTAACCCGTGTAATTCATGCACCACACTTTCAACAATAGAGGTGTTACAAGACCCATCTTCATCTGAAGGGGTAGGTACACAAATGTAAGTAATCTGTGTATCTAAAACATCCTCAATGTTAGTATCTAATGCTATGTCATGACAAATTACTTTATGTCCTAATTTTTCAAAACCATACTTACACGCTCCACCTATAATTCCTACACCTATAATTCCTATTTTCATTTCTTAATTTATTTATTTTTTATTCTTATCACTTTATAGTAACTTATACTAACTTTATGATACGAAAATGTTTATGTTATTTAAATACTACTTTAACAAATTCTGATTCACCCCATACACCAGCTCCCATCATAACTTGTCCAGCCGCCATTTCTGGTATTCCATGTTTCGCAAGTAAATCCCTATAAGTTTTCATAATACGTTCTTCAGTTGACTGTGTGCCTTCTGAAATTTTAATATCCGCTGGTATAGGTTTGTTAAACTCAGGAACTAATTCCACGGTCCCGTAATTAGACAAAAACTCCAACCACCATTCAGTAGATTTAACATTATGGTGGTTAGTAGTATGTCCCATAGTTGAGTCTACTCCACCAGTATGGATAGAACATATGTGTTCTTTAGAGATGTAGGAAACATTATCGTAAAAAGTTTTAATGTCTTTTTCGTGTATGTGTTCTGTAATCTCAAAAGCAGTAGACACATCAAAGTATTTTTTTAAATCTAACACTCTAAAATCAAATTTAGTTATGTCACAAACAACATAATTTTCCATAGAAATGTCTAACCCGTTTTTCTTATCTAAACCATATCTACACCCGTCTAAACCATAACTTTCATATCCTTCATTTTGTAAAAGCTTAACCAAAACTCCTCTACTAGCTCCAATGTCAATATGTTTTTTTCCTTTATAATTTAATTCATTTAACAACCCTATTGTGTGTCTAGCTTTACCTGGATTAGACATGGAGTGCATTCCATTAAAATTATGTTTCGCGTACTTGTCTAAAGAATCTTCAGTTTCTATAGTACTAATCACATGACCGAAAAAGTACTTAAACGGATTTATTTTACCATTAAACTTTAAATCAAACTTATCTTCTAAAATCTCCTTCATATCTAATAATAATGATTTCCACCTAAAGGACTATTTCCTTGGTCCGGGTCTAAGTTAGTTAATAATCTACAATGGCTATTTACTTTGGCACCATCCTTTAACAGTGTATGTAAAGCATTTTTCTTTGCGACAGAAGCTTTAAAATATTTTTTATCATATTGACTCATTAAATAGGACATCGTTAATCCTTGCTCAATTTGCATATTTCTTCCCTTAGTCTTATTATGACAATCTTTAAACAAGTCTGTTTTTACGAATAGACCAGGGAACTCAAAGAACCAAGGATTTTTAAATTCTTCCATCCTACGAAAAATTCTATATTCTTCATTTACAAGAATTGTGTTTTCTTCCATATATTTTAAATCTCCTATATTACCAGACGCTGCATCATATTGTGTACCACCTAATGTCATAGATAACATCCCACACTCTCTTCCGTTTATTCTGTTTTCAAATACATTTTTTACATCTTTATATTTAGGCATTTTTGCCATTACATCGTCTTCGTTATAAAACATTAGTTCGGTGTCTATAAGTTTGAATGCTCGGTCCATACTTAATATTCTACTTTTATGTGAATCAATTAGCACATCCCATCCCTTATCCTCAAAGTACTTAATTAAATCTTCTTGTACTTTATGATTATTAATTTCGTCTATAGACACTATTTTTTTCTTAAATGGGAATTCTTGGGAATCCAAGTAATCTATTGTATTTTTTAACCACAATAATCTTTGTGGTGGTGAGATACCCATTATGTACGCTGTAACATCCATTATATACTAATAAAATCTTCTAATTCCTCATATCCTTCTACTACTTTCATAGTTGGGAAAGCGATAATGTACTTGTAACCATTACCCTCCAGTTTATCTATTATCATCTTAGAAAAATTCCAGGCAAAAATCATAATGTAGTCAGGTTTTACTTTATCGTTGTCTAAATGTTCTTTATTTACGATGGGTACGTGTGTACCAGCAATTAACCTTCCTGCTCTTTCTGGGGATTCATCCACAATGTAATCTACAATATCTGGTGTTATGTCAGCTAAATTACAAATCATGTTTGCTCTACCAGACGCACCATAACCACATATTTTATGTCCTTCACTTTTTAATTGTGATAAAGTTTCTTTTATAACTGAAATATGTTTTCTAACATCGTCACCAAAATTATTTAACCAATCTATAGATGTTATACCCCATTCTTTTTCGTCATCCAATCTCTTAATCACTTTTACTGGGTGAGCTGTAAAACTATTCTCAACCACAACCCTAATACTACCTGAATGGATAGGTATTTCATCAAAATCAATTATAGTCATATCAAACTGATTAAATAAATTATTTAATGCAGTTAAAGAGTAGTAGTATAAGTGTTCATGGTAAATGTTATCGTACTGAAGTTGTTCTATTAAGTTTTTAACGTAGTGTACCTCCACAATAAATTTACCACCTGGTTTTAAAGCTTTCTTAACTCCTTTAACAATTGATTTTATGTCATCTATATGAGCAAAACAATTATTAGAAACAGCGACATCAAACTTAGACTCTAAATCGTACTTGTCTACAGCTTTTTCATTAAAATAATCGTTAATAACGTTACACCCTTTATCTTTAGCGACTTGGGAGATGTTAACAGCTGGTTCCATACCTAAACAATCTATTCCTAAATCTTTTAGAGGTTTTAGTAAGACACCATCGTTAGACCCTATCTCCAATACTTTACTTGGGTTAAACCGTTCTTTAATCAATTTAGCTACACTTGTAAAGTGACCACTTAACCCAATAGAAGACATATAACGGTAATCTTTAAATAATGCATCTGCATCAATAATACTATCTGTTTGTAATAGTGTACACTTTTCACAAAATTGAACATTAAGATTAAATTTCCTATCGTTGTCTATTTCTGATTTTGCTGGAAAATCTCCAGCTAATGGAACTAAACCGTATTCCATAATTGATTTTAACTCTGTGTTATCACACACAGCACATTTTTTTCTAACTTTATAAATTTCCATTTAAAATATTTTTTACTCCTTTTTTATTATTGTAATAATTGTTTATGTTTTCTGCTTTTAATTCACTACTAGACCAATCTAAATAATTTTTATTTTCATATTGTCCTTTAAAGATATTAATGTCATTATAGTTAATATCTTTTTTTAATTGTATTATTTGGTTGTTACCAAAATCTTCGTTCCACTTACTCCTGTAATATTGGGAGTTTTTCATGTTCGCCGGACCCCAACTCGTTCCAGTATTTAGGTATTCTGTTTCCGTACTCACATATAAGGATAAATTATTAATAAAAAGTTTGTTCATCCAATCAGTGTCCTCAAACCCGTTAACTTCATACCCCTCATCAAAAAACCCAACCCTAGTAGTTAGTTCCTTACTAAAACCAAAAATACCTAGTAAGTAAGTAGCAACACAAGAATAACCCTCTTTCAACTTATTTTCAATCCTTAATATGTCGTTATTTGTGACTCTAATTTTATCACAACCAATAATGACATATTCCGTATCTATTTCTCTTAATGCCTGATTCCACATACTAACTAAACCACTTTTGTACTTATTGTAAATCACTTTAACTCTATCGGATTTAATGTATTCATCGTCAGGTGAATCACTATTGTCGTCTATAATTAATATTGTGTAATCACAACTTTCTAAAAAAGTTTGTATGGCCTTATTTGCCATTTTAACTCTATTTCTACATGGGAAAGTTATTGTAAAATCCATTACTGTACGTCTATACTTTCTCCCCTTACAAAGTGGTAAGTTATGCAATCCTTAACTAAATAATTTTCATAACCAGCTGTTTGCATTCTATCGTGTATTACAACATCACCAGTTATCCAATTTTCTATATGTGGTAAAGGGCCATGGTCAACCCAATCCTGTTTGGTCATTAACCAAGAACAACCATCAGTCCTGTCAATGTTACCTAGTGACGTGTTTAATTTTGTTGGTTTTCCCCAGTACTTAAGACAATCCTCTATTGTTAATATGTTTTCCGCAATACCTGTATTCATTCTATTACAAAAATCCTCAAATCCACCGTAATTAAATTCATGAAAAGTAGCACCTAAATCTAAAGCAAAGTGTCTACTAATAGCACCTATTTGTCTGAGTCTAGTAGCGTTCTCGATTGTATTGGCTTGTAATATAAATTTACTTTTATTTTCTTTTCTTAGATTTTCCGCCTCATTATAAAGGGACACAAAACTATCTCTAGAAAACACTTGGTCTGAACCACCTCTAAAAACATATCCCTCGTCAGAAATTTGATACCCTAAATTCCAACAAGCATAAAGATTCTCAATAAAAACGTCAGTAGGTTCGTCATATATCTCAGTACGAATATTTTGGTCTTTACAATAGTTTAATAAGGATTGTGTTATTTTTTCAGGGATTTTACTGTTCCTATATATTATAACGATTAGTTCTTTTTCACACTCTAATTTATCAAAACCAGCGTAAGTTTTTATATTATTTATGTGGCCTTGTAGTAGTCCTAGGTCTTTACCTATAATTGTATAGTAAGTGAATTTCATTATTTTATAACTTTATTAATTGTGTCTATTATTAATTGTATTTCATCATCCGTTAAACTAGGGTTGTTTGGAACGTATAACCCATGTCTGTCAATAACGTCACAATTGGCTAGTTCCGTAATACCAAAATTTTCAGTATAAAACGGTTGTTTACCCATTGTTCCACAAACTAAAGGACGAACCTCAATTTCGTTTTCAATCAAAGCTTCGATAATCTCATTTCGTTTAGGATGTATTACAGGGTAACAAAAACTAGAAGTAAATGTGTTATCCAGAGGGTTAGGTTTCCAAAAATCATTCTTTATTCCTTCCTGGAATTTTTGGAAGTTTTCCTCTCTTTTTTTACAAATGTAATCTAATTTATCTAATTGACCTAAACCTAGGTACGCCTGTAGGTCAGTAGCTCTTAGATTAAATCCTGGGTGGTAAAATGTATATAATGAGTTAAAGTCCGTAACGTTATGTTGTTCTCTAACCTCCTCCTGTTTTTGTTTATCCCAATCTCTATCCCAACCATGACTTCTAATACTTAAAAGTATGTCATATATTTCTTTATCGTCAGTACATACCATACCACCTTCTATCGTTGATATGTGGTGACCAAAATACATAGAATAAGAGGACATCAAACCGAAGTTCCCAATCTTAACCCCATCAAACTCAGTACCTAAAGACTCACAATTATCTTCTAGTAGTATCACATCATATTTTTCACAAAGCTCTTTAATTGTCTTTAAATCAGGTGAAAACCCTAGTATTGACACACATAGGAACACAGATGGTGACTCCTTCTTAAATATTTTTTCCAATTCATCAACATCAACAGCTAAATTATCTAATGAAACATCACAAAGTAATGGTTCAAACTCAAGCTGTAATGCAGGTGCTAAGTCAGTAGCCCAACATAACCCAGGAATAACCACTTTTTTATTTTTTAAAGTGTTAGAGCGTATTAGTGCGTATAACATTAGTAAATTAGCTGAGGAACCAGAATTACAATATACTGAATATTTGGTTCCTAACCATTTAGACCATTTTTCTTCGAACTCTTTTGTTAAAGGTCCTTTTGTTAATCGTGGGTAAGTCTTTAACCACTCAATTAAAGAATCAATATCTTTATTGTCTATTGTATCGTTAGTTAGATAAATCATTTTTTTATTTTATTTATAAATTTTATTAAATCAGTTGCGTAGTTCAACCAAGTCATGTTCTCTACTTGTCCTCTTCTTTTTAATAGAGGTTCTTGTACTTTATCTAAAATTTTAGATAAAGCATTAACGTCGTTTGCTGGGAAGATATGGTCTGGCTCTAACTCATACCCGGCAAACCCAACGTCAGCTGAAATCACTGGAGTACCAGTACTTAAAGATTCTTGAAAGGATATTGGTCCAGCAGTCCATAATCCAGGTATTAACAAGTAATCTATTTCTTGATAAAAATTTGGGTACACACTGTAGTCAGCATCCCCAGTTAACTTCAAATCAATATTATTTTTTGTAGCTATAGGTTTTAAATTATCCCACCCATTACCTAAAAACCTTAATTTAAAGTTGTCAAAGTTGTAGGTTTCTAACATCTTTTCCATAAATTGTTGTCCGTATCCAGGGTAACCACCTCTAGACACAACACCTATTTTTATTTTCTTTAAAGGAAACATATCTTTTGTCTCACCAGGAGTAATGGTGTCTATGTGGTCCTCACTCCAACCCATAGAAGTTAACATGTCTGTATATCTTTTATTCATACTAACAATACCATCTAAATTTTTGTAGGAATTTGTAGTCGTAAGAAGGTTATGTAACCAATCCTTACTGTGCATATCAGCGTGAGTAAAATACGCTATATCCATTTTTGTTTTTTGTCCGTGATAACAATTTTGTAAGTCCGCATAATAATTTACATCAGCATCTGGGTCAGCCTCATGAGATACAGTCATGGTATACCCATCTATACTTTCATTACAAGCTTTAGCTGTCCTTTCAGATATTTTTTGTAGAATCCAACCACTAGTTACGGTTACAATGTTTATTTTCATTTTAAAAGATTTAAATCATTATCCACCATTTTAATAACTAATTCTTTAAAACTAGTTTTTCTTCTCCAACCTAATTCATTCTCGGCTTTAGTAGAGTCACCTTTTAAATAATCTACTTCTGCTGGTCTCATAAATCTAGGGTCTTGGTCTACATACTTACTCCAATCATTAATTCCAATATGTTTAAAAGCCACATCTAAAAATTCTCTAATAGAATAAGATTCACCAGTTGCAATAACATAATCATCTGGAGTTTCTTGTTGCATCATTAACCACATAGCCTCAACATAATCAGGAGCGTAACCCCAGTCCCTTAATGAGTCTAAATTACCTAAGGTTATTTTATCTGCTAATCCCAGTTTAATTTTTGCAACACCATCAGTTATTTTTCTAGTTACAAATTCATGCCCTCTTCTTTCACTTTCGTGGTTAAAAAGAATTCCACTACAATTAAACATATCGTATGATTCTCTATAGTTTTTAGTTATCCAATGACCATATAATTTTGCAACACCATAAGGACTTCTAGGGTAGAAAGGGGTATTTTCTGTAGCTGGATTTTCAGACATCCTACCAAACATTTCTGAACTACTAGCTTGATAAAATTTAACTGGTTTATCGTACATTCTTATCGCCTCTAACATCCTTAACACACCTAGACCAGTGACCTCACTTGTTTGTTCCGGAGTATTCCAACTCTCACCTACAAATGATTGAGCCGCTAAATTATATACTTCGTCAGGTTGGGATTCATTCAGACATCTCAAAAGTGAATTTTGGTCCGATAAGTCACCCATTAAAAAATTAACTTTATCTAGTATGTGTGACGTGTTTCTAACATTTTTAGTTGAAGCTCTTCTCTCAACCCCAAATACTTCATATCCTTTTTCCAGTAAAAAATCAGCTAAATGACTACCATCCATCCCACTAATTCCCGTTATTAAAGCTCTTTTTTTAGTCATTTGTTTTTTGTTTTTCTTCATAAAGTTTTATTATTTTTTTCTTTTCTCTAGGGTCCACAATGTCTGTTTTATTAAACCAAGAAGGCAATATACCGTCCTCTAGTGGAGTAACATCTAAAGTTTTTTCATCTAACAACCTATCTAAGTCCCAACCTTTTTGACCAAAACCTTTATAGGTGTCGTATTTTGTTATAATTTGTGAATCAGTCGCAAAACCTCTATGTACTACATTAAACCCTGAATTCGCAACTTTTCTAAATGTTAACGGATATTGTGGTTTGTGTAATCCAGGGGTACAATCAAACTTTAATCTACCAGTGTTTCTCCATAACGGACACCATTGGCCATGTAACCCATGGTAACCTTCGTCTAACCTATAGTGGATATCACTTCTCCATAAATTATAATGACCAAAGAAAAAAGCCTCAATTCCTTGTTGCATTCCAGCATCACATAACCCACGTAAGTTTTGTCCGTTATTATCTAATAATCTACCATCTAAAAGTAGGTCACCATCTAACCATAAAACCCAATCCACGTCAGGGTGTTCGATTAAAAGTTTATCCATTAATTCTTGTTTGCAGATTAGTTCTTCTTTAAATCTATTCGTTGGTGATTCTATAACCACTGTATTGTCGAATTTTTTATAATATTCTTTACTCCCATCAGTGGAGTCTTGGTCAAATATATATCTATAATCACAAGGTTCGGTACATTTAAACCAGTTTTCTAAATTACCTTTTGTTAATTCATTTCTTAATTGTGTAAAAGCTATTATTTTCATATTTTGTTTTTGTTAATTATAGTTACAATAAAACACTTTTTAAATGCTTAGTTAACTATTTTCCAACCAGTCTCTTTTAAAGTTACCTCGTTAAAAAGTTTTTTATTTTTGTCTAGTAATTCTTGGGTATTGTTAACACCAGCCCAATTAAACTCACTATAGTGATGTTGGTGAACTACGAAAGGAGAATCTACCACATTAACAGTTAAACCCTTTCTTCTAATCCTTAGTAATATTTCATTATCATCAAACGCTATACCTTTAGCGTATCTTTCATCAAATCCACCCATTTCTTGTATGTGTTTTGTTGGTATCACCGAACAAAAGTGGTAAGCTACAGGTCTAAACCTACTATGGTTGTACCACCCATCACACCCATCACATTCTACTGGTCCCTGTTTAATTGGAGTTAAACACAAATTAATTTTTTCTAACCATTTATCAGAGTTAAAATTTATCGTACCAAATCTTTCTGTTATGTCTTCAGTTAACGAATAACACCCAAAAGAAAAATAGTCACTATCTTTAATATTTTCTATAGCAGTACTGACTAAATCCCCAACATGTAAACATTCTGGATTTTGTAACATGGTTAATTTACCAGTAGCTGCTTTAATCCCTACATTAAAAGGAACTGAAGGGTTATAGTACCATTTATTCTCAGGGTTAAGTCGAATAACTTTAAAATCAAAATTAAAGGTACCTAATAAGTCCTCTAATCGTTCCTCCTCCCTAGAACCGTCATCTACAACTATAACTTCAATATCCTTAGCGTACTTAGAATTGTTAATTGTTTTTAAAGTCCTAATAAACAATTCCTTTCTATTGTAGTATGCTGTTACTATGGATAATTTTTTCATTAAAGTGAATTCTTAAGTGTCTCTATTATTTTAGTCGACGTTGTCCCGTCCCCAAGCCAAGCATCATCAATGTGTTTAGTTTCGTGTTGTAACCATTTCAGACTGTCATACCAATCCTCACCCCAAGACTCTTCCACATCAATCATCATAGAACAATTATATTCTACTGATTCTGGTCTTTCAGTATAACCTCTAGGAACCAATACAGGAGTGCCTAAAATAGCAGGTTCCTCTTGTGCGGTTCCAGAATCAGAAATAATGAATTTAGAATTATAAACTGAACTCATATAATCTTTATAGGACATTAAAGGAACTACCTCTATGTCACCCAAATCTATACCAAACTCCTCTATTTTATTTTTGGCCCTACCAAATTCTAACATAATAACTGGTAATCTATAAACAGAACTTATCCATTTAGTAAACTCAATTACGTTCTTTAGTCTATGAGGGTAGTTGAAGTTTTCTGGTCGGTGAACATCTAGGATGATGTGGTTATTAGTGGGTCTTATTGTAAAATTCTTATTATTTTTAATAAGTTTGTTTGCTACTTCTACAATAGTGTTCCCAACAACGTGTACTCCATCTATAATATTTTCTTTCTCTAATTTTTTTCTGTAGTTTTCGTGGTAAACAAATAATAAATCACTACAAGTATCACAGACCATTCTATTTACCTCTTCTAACATTCTCTTATCTCCTGAACGCATTCCAGCCTCTATATGTCCAATCTTATATCCCTCTTTTTTAAGGGCAACTGCAGAAACCACTGAGTTAGAATCACCTAAAAATAATATAATAGATGGGTTGATTTTCTTTTCTCTAAATAATTCTATAAGACTAACAGAAAGGTCAGCTGTCTGGTGGAAGTGTTCCTTACCTGGACCACCTATGGTTAAGTTATAGTCCGGTTTCCTTATCTCTAACTCATCAAAAAATATACCAGACAATAAATCATCGTAATGTTGCCCAGTATGTATTAAAATGTGATTAAATTCTTTATCTAATTTTTTAAAAATTTCAGACATTCTAATAAAGTCTGGCCTAATACCTGTTACTGTTACTACTGTTTTCATTTTATTTTATGTTAAATTTGTCCTCTATTTTTTTTATGTCGTAAAACTTATCAGGAGCACCACCCATTAAAGCTTGTTTACCGTACTCCCAATTATTAAAATAATTTACCAATTTGTCAATGTTTTTAAAATTAGGACTTGCGGATGAGTTAGTTAGTTTAGTTCTAATGTTATTTCTAACATAACTTAAGTGATGCATTTCAATTTCTTCTCGAGTAAATATTTTACAGTTTCCAGCAACCATTCTTCTGGTTGGGTCTACTAGTACTGGAAACGGACACCCGACAAAAGTTTTTCCTGGGGCTATTTTATATATTAGTGAAACGTAATAGTCCTCCATAGGGTCTAATCGATACTCCGTGTTTTTATAGTATGTGATTAGTTGACAGGCGGCGGAATCATAATTGCCTTCCTCAATAGTTTTACACATAAACTTAAATTGTTCTTTATCGTAATACTCGTCAGTATCCATAGACATGTGGTGAGTACATTTCGCTCCTTCAGATAAAAACAAACCAAGGTTACGTTTCATGGACTCATTGAAATGTCCTCCTTGAGTTACCTTTGGTCTATAAGCGAATAATTCGTCAACCAAACCCCTTTCTTTTAATGAGTTTAAAAGTGGTATTAGGTTTGGGTCACATGGATTGCCAAAGTTAGAGTCTTCTTGGTAAACCACTGATATGAAGTCAACTTGGTCCCTGATACAGAGTATGGATTGTTCTAACAGTTCTTCACCATCAAATACGTTGTAAGATATTCCTAATTTCATTTATTGTCTTAATTTTATGTACTTTATTAATTTTTTATTGTTTTCGTTCACAAACTTCATAAGGTGATTAAAATCTTCAGGTTTAATTGCCCCTTCACTTTTTCTAGTCCTACTCTCAAAATGATAAGCTACCGCGTTACCGGCAAACATATTTTTTCTACCCCTTACTATACATTCCATGTTAAGTTCAACGTCCTCTAAGCAGTCCGAGTATTGTTCGTTAAACATCCCAATCTCTTCAAAAAGAGACCTTTTTATTAATAAAAAAGCTCCGGTATTTCCTAAAGTATCTATTAAATTACTAATTGGGTAGTTGTAGGAAGACCTAAGTCCTTGATGTGACAAACCAATCTGCATTTGACCATCTTTTTGTGGTTGTCCCATTAACATAATTCCTCCATGTTGGATTGTGTTGTCTTCAAAGTGAAGTCTAGCACCCACAGTACCACAAGTTTTTTTATTTTTAACATAAAGATTAACCATTTCAGTTATGGCGTCATTTATTAGTTCTATGTCGTTATTACAAAAAAGTAATAATTCGGTATCTTTATCACAATGATTTTTAACCACATCATTATTTGTCCCGGCAAAGTGATAAAATTCAAACTCTATAAGTTTTACTTTATTTTCATTGCAGTATTCTCTTATTTGTTTTAAATTGTCTTCATCACTACCGGTGTCTGCAACTGTAATTTTATAGTTTTCGTAGGTTGAAATATTAATTATCGAATCTATACAACCTTTAAGTAATTTAAAATTATTTTTGTTAGGTATAATTAACTCTACTTTAGGTGTGTCTTTAAGTGATTTTTTAACTTCAGTAAATTTTATTTCAGGTTTAACGTAAGTCGGTAATAATGGTTCCTTAGTTTTTGGGTTGACAGAAAACTTCTTAACAAAATTCTTCCTATTTTCTTCCCACTCATCATTAGTCTGACCTATAGATTTATGTGTTATTTTTACGTCAAAAACCACACCCAACTTAACACCAGAAATGAAATTAGAAAAACAAAAGTCTACATCGTAAAAGTGAAACCCTTCTACTCCCTCATCGAAGTTATTTACTATTCGTTTTTTATGGCAAGAAAAGAACACACCGTCTAGACAACATACTTTTAGTATTTGTTTAGGGAAGGTGGAACTATAAGAATTTACCCAAGTTTTACCTTCGTGAGTATGACTAACCCTACCCACCATTTTTGTGGTGTCTTGCCACCACCTACCAGTAGAAGCCATGTGGGTGGTCCCTGCCACACCTAAAATACCATAATCTGATTCATTGTACCTATCTAGTAATTTTCTACCCCAACCCTTGGCATTAAAAGATATGTCGTCATGACATAAAACCACTACGTCATTTTTTGCTTGGGATAAAGCTTTATTATATATCTCTGTAAGTGAAGTACCGTCTGGATTCTCAAAAGGGAGTATCTCCAGGTTCTTAACCCCACAAGTTTTTTTAATGTGTTGTACATAAGAAGAGTTTATTCTTCTTGTACTAAATGCTACTGTTAGACTCATATTTATTTATGTAAAATTCAACTGTTTCAGTTAACTCGGTTAGGAACTCAGTCTTTGCTTTCCACCTTAATTTATTTTTTAATTTATCAGCATTAATTGCGTATCTATCGTCATGTCCAACCCTATCCTTTACAAAATTAATTAATCTTCTAGAATCGTTATCGACATCTATTTCTTTTATCCTATCGTATATTTGACATATTTTTTCGACTAGTTTGTAGTTTGACAATTCGTTATGGGTACCCACATTATATTCTTCTCCAGATTTTCCATTATGAAATACTACATCTAAAGCGTCCACATGTTCTTTAACACTTAACCAGTCTCTTACATTTTCTCCAGTACCATATAAAGGTATTGGGGTATTATTCACTAGTGACCTCACTATCGTTGGTATGAATTTTTCGTCGTGTTGATGTGGTCCAAAGTTATTTGAACAGTGAGTTATATTACAATTTAAATTGTATGTTTTATGGTAAGAAAGTGTTAACAAATCTGCACAGGCTTTTGAAGCTGCGTAGGGAGAATTAGGTTTGTAACAAGTAAATTCATAAAAGTGAGACTTCTCATTTAAAGGAAGACTACCATATACTTCATCTGTAGAAACACTTAATAACCTACAACTATGTTCTAAACATAAATTAATTATGTTAACAGTACCCATAATATTTGTGTCTATAAAGACATTTGGGTTTTTTATTGAGTTATCTACGTGTGTTTGAGCGGCTAAATGAAAAACCCCATCGTAACAATACAATTCAAATAATTTACTAATCATCCTATTGTCAGTTATGTCTTGTTTGTGAAAGGTTATATCGTCTATCACTTCTTTTAAATTATCTATATCACCAGCATAATTTAAATTATCTATAATGTGTAAATTATAGTGTGGGTATTTATTTACTAAAAATTTTACTAGGTGACTACCTATAAATCCAGCTCCTCCGGTAATTAATATTGTTCTTGATTGCATATTTTTTTATTTTATTCCTGTACTACCAAAAGCACCGTCTTGTCTATCAGAAGGAGATAAAACATCCACCTCTGACATAACAGACCAATCTTTATTTAGTATAGGGCATACAACACCTTGTGCTATTCTATCACCATGCTCTATAATGTAATCTTCCTTACTTAAATTTATTAAAATTATTTGTATCTCACCTCTATAATTGCTATCTACAGTGCCTGGGGTATTGAGTACCATTATCCCTTTCTTAATTGCCAAACCACTTTTAGGTCTTACCTGTAATTCGTAACCAAAAGGAATTTCAAAAAACAGACCTGTTGGTACCAGGGCTCTTCCCATAGGTTCTATTACCATTGTTTCTTTTAAATTAGCTCTAAAGTCAAAACCACTATCCCCTTTATAGATGTATGATGGGTTTTGATTTGTACTCTTATTGATAAATTTTACCTCAACCTTAGGTTGACTATCTTCAAAAGCTGAAGAAATGTCCATATTATCCAATTCCTCAATACTAACACCAAGTGTATCTTCCATAGTTTTTTGTAGTTCTTTTGGTGTTGGCATATTACCCTCATCAAGAGACTGTATTGTTTGAGCTACGTTCCGTAAATCTTTTAATTTATTTATTAAATCTTTCATTATTACTTTATTTTTTTTACAAATTGTATTAAAGAAAGAACATCTTTTTCACAATAGTTTTTAATCTTTTCTATTTTATCTTTTTCACTTGACTCAGCATCATAGTAAAAAGAATGGAGATTTGCCCCATTTACCTCATTGTCCTTTGGGTTTGGAATCCCTAAAGACGCACACACTAACTCTAAAGAAGATAATCCCCTGTAAGAATTAAAGTTCCAAACTTCTTTAGTGTCTAAAACCCTAGACTCCCAAGGTTTTATTTTATAGTTAGGGACAATACCTGGAACAGCGATTCCATTTATGGTCATCCTTTTCCCAATGTACGGTAGGTCAAAGTTTTTTACGTTATGACCACAAATAAGAAAACCTAATTTATCTACCCTATTTAAAAGGGTAGAACAATTAGATAATATTTCTTTTTCCGTACCAATAAAACTATCCAACTTAGTATTCCCATTTTCTAAAACAAAACCAACAGAGATACAAACTATTTTTCCAAACTCTGCTAAAAGACCAGCACGTTTCATAAACATATCATCACTTGTTAATTCCGAATCCTCAGGGTATTGTCTTTTAAAATACCCATAACCACTATCTTCCCAAACCTTATGTAGTTGTGGGGACTGATGATGTAAATCATCTAGGTCATAATAAAGACCTACGGTTTCTATATCTAGAAATAATAATTTGTTTATGTTGTCAATCATTGTTTGTAATAATTTGGTGTTAGTTCCGGATGTAAAATATCTTCATAAGGTGCTTTAATGACAGATATAACTTCTGAATCTCTAGTATCTTCTGAAAGATAATGAGATAGTCTTTTGTTAGCCTCAAAAACTGATTCTGATTCTACAATATATTTAAATTTTTTAACTTTGGGTGTTCCTTCACTGTCTAACGCCCCGGTTTCGAATGCTACGATTGCTTGATAGTACATATATTTATCCTTTAAAATTTTCTGATTTATGTGTTCCATCACACATTGGTTGGGCCTTACTCTTCCCACATCTACACAACGCATAATTTTCACTAACTGTTACTTTTTCCCCACCCTTTGTTACTGTGGTTTCTCCTTTGACCAAGATAGGTCCGTTTTCTATAATATTGATTTCTACTGCCATTTTTATTTTTTATAAATTTTTATTTATTACTAAAGTAAATTGTTTCTTTAGGTATGTCTGAATAATGATACAATTATCTAACCACTAAATCAAATTCTTTTTTTAATTAATCTAATAAGACCATATAGGCCTTACTATTATTTTCTCTAAACCACTCCAGACCTTTTCGTAGGTCGGCAATCATTTGGGTATCGTACTTTATATTCATTTCCATCATAATTGTTGCGCCCATAATAAAATCATACATTGATAGTTCCTCTGATGTTAGTTGGTATTCTTCACCTGAAAATCTATTACTAACCATACCACCTTCTTCATATAACTCTCCTGTAAACCACTTTGGTAATTTAGTCATGTTACATGTATTCATTTACTGCTTCGTAAATTAATTCTTGTTCTTCTTCACTAAATTTATCTTCACCTTCCACAAAAGTAGCGTCACCACCATTGTCATCACTTTCCTCTAACACTACAAATTTGTGTTCTCCATAAGAACCATAACACTCAAACTTAAAAGCCCACCAGTCTTCATAGTCTTTTTCTACGATTACACTATTTTCGTCACCTTTTTCGTCAGGTCTAATATAGGTCATTTCATCTAACTGTTGGTATATTACCTTCTTTTCCTCCTCGTCAAAGTTTTCCTCACCTTCTTGGTAAACAAGTTTTCTATCTTCATTCATATCTTCCATACTTGTACGGAATTTTTTCCCTTTATAGGTTCCAACATATATGTGGTTGCCCTCTTCGTGGGTCTTTACTTTGTCGTTAATTACTACTTCTGCCATTTTTTTAATTTTTAATTTTTAATTGTTTATGCTTTTCTTATTAATTCTCTATATATTTCTGCCCTTCTTTCTGTTACTCGGTCAATATGGTACTTCTGAACCGTCTCGTATAATCTTTCACCTAAATCTTTAACTAATTCGGGGTTGGTGATTAACCTTTTTATGTGTTGGTACCATAATTTGTGATTTTTAGATTCAGGAACTAGTAGAGCATTTCCCTTATCGTTTATGGTGCCACCTCTTTCATATGCGTTAATACAATCTATTTGGTAAGGACCAAAATCCTGAGCTATAAGGGCTTTTTTATGGAAACCAGCCTCAATAACTTTTAACTGTGACTTAACTTTATTAAACATATGGTGTTTAAGTGGTGCAAGACTAATGTCAAATTTATTATAGTTGGAAGCGTAAGTGGTTATTGGTTTGGTCCAAACTCTCCTATAGGAAGTATCTGTGTCAACATATTCTTCACCAAACTTAAATTTCATTAAAACTTTTTTCTGTTCTTCAGTCAACCAATTATGGTTATCGGTAAATAATTGTTCGTACTTAAACCAAACTGATTCTTTAGGTGTTATGTCCCTTGTTGTTTGTTTACCGGTTTTTTCGTCAATCATGGTTACATTACCACGAGTATCGAAACCACACAGCACAAATTGTGATACATCTTTAAAGGGTGTTAGTTTCTGTGAAACACCATTTAAAATTTCTAAATCTGCCATATGTGATGAACCACCTAACCAACCAACCCTAACCCTATCACTAGGTTCTGGTTTGTGAATAAATTGTTTTTCTTTTGGGTCTATCGCATTTTCTAAAACAAACACACTTTTACAAAATTTCTCTATTTCTTTGGCAAATATAGGTGTTGTGGTAGTCACGTGTTGAGCTCTTTTTAAATTCTCAAGGATTAATTCATCCATTTTTCTACCTTTAACTAACATATAAGCAGGGTGTTCTTTATTGGGTAACCAATAATCGTCCAGGTCCATAATTGCTGGAATACCTAACTTATTAATTTTTTCTGAAAATTTCTGTGCTAAATTATAGTCTGGATGTAAACTCCTGTGGTAGTGTATTAAATCGTATTGTTTTAACCATTCTGGGTTGTCTAATTTAGGTTCGTAATCAATATCCACCCAAAACTCTTTAGGGTATAATTTTTGTAAACATAGATGTGGGTCTACTGAACGGAATTTGGAAACACCGGTTCTGTCACTCGGTATTACTAGTATTTTGTATTTAGCCATAAAATTAATTTCTTTTATGAAAAAGTACAAAGAATAATGGAATTAGTCAATTAAAAAAGGGGAGACAATGCTCCCCTTTTGATAAAATACCCTATAATTTTTTTATTTCTTTTTAACAGTTTTAACTTTTTTAATATTACCTAAAAATATTTTGTTACCAACACGAAGTTGTAAATTCTCATTAATATTATTTTCTTCTATATGAAGACCGTTTTCAGTGATTACTTCTCTAACACATTCTTTTATAACTTTTTTTAATGAACCATAATCTAATCCTGTGGAAAAGTCTTCGTTAATTAATGGTATAGGTGAAGAGTCATTTATTTGTTTAGGTTCTGAGTAAGTTGTATTGTTTGGTGGGGGTGGGGGTGTTGAAACACTGTTATTAGAAGTGGACCTCATTTGGTCAACACTAAATTCACCAGAATTCATCTTCTCACTAACCTTGTCAATAAAGTCGTTAGATAGAACAGCACCAGTACCAGCTGGGTCCTGAATAGGGTTCTCAATCATAAGTCTTTTAATGTCATCTGGTAAGTTAGATTTATTTATTCTTTCTGAATTTAATCCAGCGTGCGGTTTCATGTTAACTGGTCTGGGAACAGAAGTAGTGGGTGGTGCACTTGATGGTGCACTTGTAAGTTCATCTGGTATGTTATAGGTTGCCTTAGGTGTTTTAAATTCCTGTACTGGGTTTTTTTTGCCCTCCTGTTTGTCCATCATCGCTCTCATATCCATAGTGTCTGTTGACTGTACTGTACCTTTAGATAAGTTTAATTTGTCATGAGTCATAAAACGCTTTGCGTTTAATAATGAGTTTTGTAATTTATTAGAATCCATATTTTAAAATTTTGCTATACACCATACTTGGTTCATGCTTTTATCGCCATTCGGATTAAAGTTAGGTCTAACATCATCGAAAGTATCTAGTGTTTGGTCAAAATTTGTTATTCTATCTAATCTAAAAAATCTCCACCCAGGAATTCTTTGTGGGGTGTCTGAGGCACCTTCTCTTTGCCATGCACGTAAAACAGGGTTATTTCTTTTAGTAGTACCAGCAGCAACTGGTTCGATAGTTCGCCAACCTGGGTCTAGAGTAGTGTCACCTTGATAATAAATACTAGTTACAAATCTACCTTTGACACTTTTGCAGGCGTCGTCTCTGTTAGCGACCTCCAATAATAACGTTTTTAAAGTATCATTTAATTTCACAATAACTTTTTTTATTAAGGTGTAAGACCTACAGAGTTAGTATTGTCGTCAGATACACTAATATACTGTTCTTTAAAATTAAAAGTATTAACTTTAATTAAGTCTTTCCTAGTAAAATTATCAGTTTTTGTACCAGTTTCTTGGTTATGTACACCTAAAAAATTTGACGTTCCTCTTCCTTTTTCATCACCATCAGTCATAGCATTAGGATGTTGTGGTCCATATACGTCTTTATCGGGAGCGTACGTGTTCCTAGGAAAAAGTTTATCTCTTTCACTTTGAGCGATATCTGTTAGTCTTTGACCAGCTTGTTCTTGTTGTGCCATTTCTTTTTATTTTATAAATAGTTTATGATATGATTTATTTTATCTATTTGTTCCGTTAAATCCACATTTGGGTTGGGTACATTTACTTTTGTTGGGTTTGACCCAGTTTTTTCATGTTCTTTGTAGTGAGTATTAGCTAACCCCCCTCTCATTTTATTTTTTTTACTAGATGCCTCACCACTCCTAGTTTGTTCTTCCATCTTACTAAATATTTTTTTACCGTAGTCCCCACCTGTTAATTTGTAAGGCCAAGACCCTTCCTCCGTATTCCTAAAAAAATTGTTTATTTTTTTTAGGAGTTCTAAACTTATATTTGGTTCTTTAACGATATTAATTGCCCGTTCGTAACCTTCAGTTGTTTTTGGACCTGTAAACTTATTTAACGCTAACTTTATCTTCTCAACACACTTTGTTGGGACTCTAAACTCCTTACCTTTTAAATTTATATCTGGCATTAACTAATGTTTTTAAAGTAATCTATTGGGTTTATACCGTCAGCTTGACAAGCTTCTTTAAATTTTTTACCCATTTTTTGCAAGATTGGGTTATCACTATATAGGTCTACTTCACTGTCTGGTTGTAGACCATTGTCTTTATTTTTTTTATTTACTATGACCTCTAAAACGTCTTTCATTTTTTGTTTTGAACTGTCTTTAATTAAAAATTCTTCGTTGTCCGGATTCTCCAAATCTTTACCGTAATCTACGGAAGCTTTGTGTTTAGCTTTATCGTCAGAATACCCCCTATCTTTTAAATCGTCCACAACTTCGTCAGCGGTCATTAAATCAAAATCTTCCACCTCACCAACGGCAGGACCAACATATGCTTCACCCCAGTACCTTTTATAGTAATAACCAAAACCATTACCTTTCTGTTTACTAGTCTTAACAACATCATCAGTTGTACTTCTACTAACCTTGTTCATTTTATTAATGCCTAATGGTATTTTAGAACTTAAAAGCGAACCATCAAAGTCAACTAATTCATCTAAATCTTCCTCTTCTTGGTTGCGTTGTACTTCCTCCCATTCTTCGTGGGTGATATCTTCATGAACATCATCACACGAGCCTTTATGTTTTAACTTTTTCATCTTTTCTTTTTATTATAAATATTATTCACATACATAAATATTTATAAACTATGGGACCACAGAATTTAAATAATTATTATTTCAACAGATTAGACGCAAAATTGAGTTTTAGCTCTTACCGTGACTTCTATTTAGTCGCGGATGAAAGAGGCTATAATAGGGAAGTTGTATATTCTAATGACATTATTGGTGTTAACGGAAATGCAATATTTACATCTACCGGTGGGAATTTCCCGTCAAATAAATTGGGGGTCTATATGGACCTTAACAGTACAGGGACGACATACCAACCTACAATATTCTGTAACGACTATATTCCGACCAATACCCTTCTAAGTTTATCTTACTGGGACGAGGCAAGACCCAACCAACACGATGTGGACTGTAGGTGCCTTAAATGTGAAACTAAAGGTTTTGGTTCTAAAGGTTCGTTTGTGGAATCTATTTGTGATATTGGTTTAACTGGTATAGATAATGGGTTGACTAGATTTATGAGTGGCAATACCACCGACCCATCTAGTATGACTATAGGTGAGTTGTCTGAGGGTGGACCATGTGATTTGTGTTTATCAGGTTTTTCTGCAAGTACTTCGTTTGGTGGGTTTATTACTGGAACTACCGTTGGTAGTACTACGAAATTTACTGTTGGTTCTTGGTCGGTTGGGACACCGGGAATAGTTAACACCATAACCAATGGACTCACCTTTCCAAATAGTGGTGGGACATTAAATAGTACATCTATTAGTGTAAACGATAATTTTGAGGATTACGATGACTGTAGTGATTTTCACCTGGATTCTTGTTGTGTGTTTATGACACCCACTTCCCAACCCTACACAGAAGGATGGGTCTACAAAGTTACTTTAAGTAAGGCTGAATACCTAAGTTCGAGCTCATCAACTTTTGTAGCTAAGACCGATGTTAAGATAGGTGTTATTACCGCACCGTGTAAATTAGAGACTATAAAGTTATGGAAAAGTATGCCTGACAAATACAAATACGACCCATTACATTACGATAGAAGGTTTAAAATGCATGCGGTAACGGGATACACTAATAACGAGTATAATTACAATATTGTCAGTGTTAGTGGAACATCTGGTTATTATAATGAACTATATGGGGGTTTTTATCAAGGGTTTTGGAAACTAGACGGTCACCCGTATGAAGTTTTACCCCAAAGGCCGGAATGTGGGTGGACTACGGAATGTTTATTAAAGATAAGAACGGGTTCCACAATTTGCACATCATATAATAACACATTAAACGAAAAATACCCGAACAATAAGGGGTTCTTTTGGTATATAGGCACTAGGGCAGAAAATAAATTTCATAATGTTTATTCTGGGGAATGTGGTTTAACCACTTGTGCTCAATTAGACTATAGTTGTACTGGTACATCAGTATACCTAACTTCGTCGGCAAGCACTATAGTTGACGACCATTGTCAAACTAGAAGAAGTTACATCACAGGTACCACATACGATTCCGGGATTGATGTTTGGAGTAATTCTTTAGGTTTAAGACTAACAGACGATTATAGGGTTGGTTATCGAGCCATATACTATACTGGTACATGTATGACTAGTGGTACTTGCATAACAGGGCTAACCTACAGTAGTGGTTTTACCGTAGTTGAAAAGTATTCCGATAATGTAATATGCCAATTAACTGGTACGACCCAGTCGGAACCCTGGGTGTTAATTACGGCAAGATTTAGAAGAAATTATTGTTATGATAATAAATGTGATTTGTCGAATGAAGGAGGGGTTAATGATTTATTAGAACCCGTAACACCAAACAACATAACCTACGCTGACACATCAACACCAGACTATGGGGTTTTATTCCCCACACCGATAAAAAAAGAAATACATTTTTCTAAAAAGTGGACAGACAATAGATGGTTAAGGACAGGGGTACTAACAATTTTTGTTAATGGTAGACCAGTTTTTGTTGACGACGATTTTGAAGAAATAATCCCAAGAAGGTTAAATACTGAACCACAAAAACAAGTTGGAGTACCATATAATATGAGTTGGGGTGGAGGGTCTCAAGGACTTATAGATAACTTAACCTTTATGTCTGGTTGTACTGGAAATTCAGCGGGACCACCTGCCAGAACTTGTGAACCTTACACACAAGACCCGACTGATTTAAATTTATTAATAGAAGAGTACTTTGCTGGGACTTGGGATGGTGGGATATCACAAATGAGGTATTATTTAGAACCTTTAGGAGCAGACGAAATAATACACAATTATTTGGTTAATAAAGACAGATATAACCTTATAGATTGTAGTTGTTTAAGTACTACTTGTATACCAGGAAGGGCTATATACATTAGAGATGGGGATTCTTTAGATATAATAATAGAATACAATAACACAGATGTGACTTACACCACAGACATACCACCTGTGTGTATAAACCATATGAATAATGTGGCGGTAGATAGACTAAACCTATATGTGGACCCAGGTTATAGTGGTGTAAAAATAAAGAATGCTGTATTGGATAATGTACAAAGTTATGTTATTTATAGACATAGTAAATCTACTGCGTACGCAGCTGAATTAGTTACATTCCCATTCACATTATTAGCTACTGATGTGGTAAATGTGTACATAACTCAAAGAATTGTCTGTACAAATCCAGCAAAAGTTACTTTAATGGGAAATTTGTATAAATAAAAAGATATTTAATAATAAAGAGAATATATGTCGTGTAAGTGTAAAAATATTGTTGAGAACTTCCAGGGTGGGGACATACCGTTAACTACCACCTTTCTAGACGTAGCACAATTTAGTGCAGATAGTAGATTTAACGACATTATTTATTTAAATCATTCACCACAAAGATTTAATGGTGTGACTCAAATAAATGATGCACTTACTTTAATGACTTTGGGGTCACACCCTAGTCCTCTTCCTTTTGGAGATAAATTTAGGATTTTAGTTAATTCCCAAGTTAACCATGCAGATACTTATGTAATACAGGGCACAATGGAATTAGATGGTGAATTGATGTTAAACCCTTAAGAATATAACGTAGTTGAATAAAAAAGAAATAAATAAATAAAAGATGCCAGCAAAAATTAGATTTTATAAAGAAGCTAAATCAGGTATAACAACACCAGCAAGTCCATATGTGACGTTTTTTGCTGGGTCAGATGCCTTAATTCCAGACGGGTCTGGAAATTTAAACCACTTAACAGCAATAGATTCGTCGGGTAACCAATTGGTCATACCTTATTTAGACGAGGAATTAACCAACGATAGGGGATTAGCCTTTAAAGCTGATGTAGATATGAATGCATTACTAACCCTTACATCTATGACTGCGTCAGTAATGGGTAGGATATATTTAGCGTCTACTGGTACGACACAAACCGCTAACTACAATACAACAACTACACAAGCAACAGACGCTTTATCATTTGCAGCTTACAATAATCTTTTAGAAGATAATGTTGTAATTAGTACTACGGGTGTTTGTTTTACCACTGGTAGTTTACCTACATCGTGTTATGCAAATACATACTTTAACCTATCTAACGGGTCTGGAGATACAGCTAGTATTGGTTCGTTACCAGATAGTAACGAATATCAGTTTAGAATGCACGACCCTAGTAACTCACACCAAATAATAATTACACCAACAGGAATGACTATTGAGGTTTCTGGAACATCAGTCCTACAACTATCTTCTACTGAAGGTTTAATAGGTACTTCCTCAACCGGGTCTTTTGGTAGCGTTAGTTCTAGTGGGATTACTTTACAAAGTATATCATCACCATCTGGAACTACAGGTGGATTTACCGGACCATCTAGTGAAATTTTAACTCAAACAGTACAGGTAACCTCAGCACAAACAGCTGTGTTAGATTCATACCACAATAGAATAACGTTAATTGAAGCTCCAGGAGCTAACGAATTATTAGACGTTATAACAGTAACTGGTAAATTTAATTATTTAGGTAATTTAACTGGTGACCAACCATATTCAGCTAACACTAATGTTTACTTAGTGTCTTCTGGTACGACAGCTACAACGTACATGCATGAAGGAGCTATGTTTTATTCCCCAACATTTTTAAGTGGTCAAACTGGTAATGGTACCGTATATAGTAAATTTATACAACCACCATTAACTTCTTTCCAATCTATCAGTACAGATAAGGCCACCAATTTAACTAATATGGGGTTAGGACAACCAATCATGATTGCCACTCAAGGGAAACCAGACGGACAGGGGTCTCCAGTTGCAAACTACGATAATTTTGCTATAAATGTTGTTTATAGAAAAACCCAATTCTAAATAAGATATGGAATTTTTTATTAGAAAAGATGCTACCGAACCAATACTTAAAATGCAACTCATCCAAGATGGGAGAAATGACTATATGAGTTTCCATGATAAGTTAGCAAATTCTTCTATAGGGTTTTCTATGAGAAGAGAAGATACTGGTGAATTTGTCATCCTTAATAAGTCAGCAGGTATAGTATCTAAGACTAGTATTGAACCTAATGCACCGGTCGAATACTACATATATTATCGTTGGCAGTCCTCGGACACTTCGGAAGTCGGTAGGTACCAAGCACAGTTCGATATAACTTTTATTGATGATGGTTCTGAGTTAATTGTTCCAGTTAGAGACGATTTATTTATTAATATAAATGATAGTTTTGTTAGAAGTCAATGTAAATCATTTTAATATTTGATTTAATTTAATTTAATTCATATATTTAATTTAGTGTTAAGTAGAATTCGTGAACTCACGAAGCCAATATTACAAACGTTAAAATTAAACATATGAAAATCAATCAAGAAGTAATCCAAAAGTTCCTAGAAGGGACTGACCCAGAAAAATACATTGTAGCGGTAGAATATGACTACAGAAGTAACTCCATTTTTAAAATAAAAGAAGACCCAATAAACGGAAAATCAATTCAGAAGGATAAGTTTATCCCTTTTGCTTGGGTGGGAAACTTAAAACAAACTAATTTTTATTCAAATAGTAGAATTAGACAACAAGAAGCTATGAGTAAACATGGTATTCTTATTGAGAAGTTAAAAACTGAAGATAATGAAAGGCTAGAAAATGGTCTAACTTATTTAGTTAAAACAACCAAAACATACAGAAATTTAGTTAGTTTTTTTAGGGAAGGTGGATTAAATCCATGGGCTATGGAAACTAGACACCTAATAACCATTTTAAGTCCAGTAGAACAATATTTAACACAAACACAAAAAAGACTATTCAAGGGATTTACAGAATATGAAGAAGTTCATAGGTTAATGTTTGATATTGAGACAACGTCTTTAAGACCTCAAGACGGTATGATGTTTTTGTTGGGTATGTTAGATAATAGAGGCAACAGTAAAATATTTTATGCTCATGATGATGAATCAGAAAGACAGTTAATTAGAGACTTTTTTGATGCCATACACCAAATAAAACCAACAATCATAGGTGGGTACAACTCTTCGTCTTTTGACTGGGACTGGTTAGAAAAAAGAGCTGAAATATTAGGGATGAACATACGAGATGTGGTTACAACTCTAAACCCGAATAGTCCATTTAAAAGAAAAGATTCATTATTAAAATTAGGTGCTGAAGTAGAGGAATATAAAAGCACACAAATGTGGGGTTACAATGTTATAGATGTTGCACACTCTGTTAGACGAGCTCAAACAATTAATTCAGACATTAAATCTTGGGGTCTTAAGTATATAACAGAATTTATTAGTGCTAATAGAGAAAGTAGGGTATATGTTGACGGTGATAAAATTGCTTCAACCTACTCAGAAAACAAGGATTTCTTTTTTAACCCGAGAACAGGTAAGTATAAGTCAGTAGACACACCAGGGTTAGAGGATTTAATACATAAACATCCTAATACGTATGAGATTTTAAATGGACAAGGAGTGGTTAAAAAATACTTAGAGGACGATATAGATGAAACTCTAAGGGTTGATGAACAGTTCAACCAAGCTTCATTTCTATTGTCGACAATGGTACCAACAACATATGAAAGAGTATCAACAATGGGTACAGCTACTTTATGGAAAATGTTAATGTTGGCTTGGTCTTACCACCAAGGGTTAGCAATACCAGAAAAGGAGGAAAAGCGTCCTTTTGTTGGTGGGTTGTCTAGGTTAATTAAAACTGGATATTCAGAAGATGTGTTAAAGTTAGATTTTAGTTCACTATACCCATCTATACAATTGGTACATAACGTTTTTCCTGAATGTGATGTGTCAGGAGCAATGGAGAGCATGTTAAAGTATTTTAGAGATACTAGAATAAAGTATAAAAAATTAGCCTCTGAATATTACGGGGTAGATGATAAAAAATCAGAGTCCTTCGGTAGAAAACAATTACCTATTAAGATTTTTATTAATTCTATGTTTGGTTCTTTGTCAGCACCACATGTTTTCCCTTGGGGAGATATGGATATGGGAGAAAAAGTTACTTGTACAGGAAGGCAATATCTAAGACACATGATTTCTTGGTTTATAGTTAGAGATTATTCACCTTTGGTGTTAGATACGGATGGTGTTAACTTTTCATGTCCAAAGGGGTTAAACGAACATACATATGTTGGTCTAGGTAATAACGAGTTGGTTGTTAAGGATAAGGAGTATGTGGGTTCTGAAGCACATGTTGCAGAATATAATGATTTGTTTATGATAAACGAAATGGGTTTAGATACTGATGGACAATGGCCATCCTGTATTAACGTTTCTCGTAAAAATTACGCTCTTTTAACAGACAAAGGAAAAATAAAATTAACTGGTAACACCATTAAATCTAAAACATTACAGGAATACCTGGTAGACTTTATGGATACCGCACTAACTTTATTGTTAAATGGAAAAGGTAAGGAGTTTGTTGAATACTATTACGAGTACCATACTAAAATATTTAATAGAGAAATACCTTTGGCTAAAATTGCTAACAAATCTAGAGTTAAATTAACTTTAGATGAGTACCATAAAAGGGCAAAAAAAGTAAATAAAGCTGGTAACCCTATGTCTAGAATGGCTCACATGGAATTAGTCATTAAAGATAATTTAAGTGTTAATTTAGGGGATACAATATACTATGTCAATAATGGTACAGCTTTATCCCATGGTGACGTACAGTCCAAAAGAAATAAAGATGGTACAAAACAAACTATTTTAAGGTGTTATATGGTGAAAGAATCTGACATGAAAAACAACCCAGGTATGTTAGGTGATTATAATGTAGCTAGATATATTAATGTTTTTAATAAAAGAGTAGAACCTTTACTGGTTGTTTTTGGTCACGAAGTTAGAGATTCTATAATAGTGAAACACCCAAAGGACAGAGAATTTTTTACCACCAAACAATGTAACCTAATAAATGGGTTGTCTAGAAAGCCTGGGGACCAAGATACGTTAGAAGAGGTATTAACAGCTTCACCTGAAGAAATGGTTTTTTGGAATAAGATGGGTGAGGACAAAGATAAATTCCTAGAAGAGTTAGGAATTCTTAATACCGTCTGATGATAATATGTACCAAGAACCTTCTGTGAAAATAAGTTCTATACAACTTTCTGAACCTAGTTGTAATGACCCCCAATTGTCATCTATTAAACCTACTGAAGTTTTAACTAAACATTCTACCATAGATTTTATATAAACTTTATACCCTTCTTCACCTATTAAAGTTATTTTACTATTCTCACCTTTAACTATTAGATAATCTTCTTTATTGGTCGTATAGTCTTCATTGATAATTTTAATTGATTTTTTATCTGACTCATCAGAGTTTATTAGTCCGTCAAGTAACCCATTTTTTAACACACCCATTAACCCAACAGCTAAAAGTTTGTATTTAACACCATCTGGTTTACCTTCAGAATCGTAATGAACAAAATCTTTTAACCCCAAAGAATCTACTTCCTCAGCAATCAAACCAATACTTTCTTGGCCGTTATGTGTCCATTTAAATTTCTTAGGTTCTAATTGTAGTAATTTAGAGTACGATGAAAAAGGCAAAACTTCCACATCATATTTGTACCTTAATGATGAGGAGTGTTTTGTTACCTCACCAGTTGCGGGGTCAATTTGTAAATCTAAATTGTCTGCTGTGGGTATTTGGTTTGGGTTTATCTGTACAGAAGATGCCCAGGTATTTAAATTAGGTTGTTGATTTAACGCGAATACCACTGTTGAACCAGTAGTTGCACTTACAGTAAAGTTATATGTGTCAGCACTATACCAGTTAGCTCTTAAATTATCACCTATGTTAGTTGACCCAGACATTGTAGCTGTAGTACACCTGTTTTGGTAAATTTGCCTAGAAAAGTCAGTTCTTGTTCTTAGACCACTTTGTCCTAAATAATCATATCCCATTTTAAATTACGTTATAAGGGTCCTGAAATGGACGATACTGTAATGATTTATTTAGGTTTTCAGCTTCGTTAGCTTTCCTTTCCATCATCTTATCTTGACGTAACCTTTCTAATCTACCGGTTAATTCTTCTATTAATCTAGATTTTTCGTCTATAGCCTCCGAAGACAGACTTGAGTAATCCATTGTTAACTCACTATCTGGTATTTTTAATGCACCACTAAATTTACCCCTAACCCTACCCAAGGTTTCTTTGGCTAATGCGGTAAAATATCTTCTAGCCCACGCTTTCGCAGCTGAATTTAATTCGTACCATTCTATATCTTGTAAAGGAACATCAGAAGGTAACCTAATAATGTCAGGGTTTTGTCTATAACAATCGTCAACATCACCATCTATATCGTAATACCAATACCAAACTCTATCACTTTTCATTAATTTATTACTAAAATCAAAATTACCACCAGGTACATTATATAAGTGAAGAAACTTTGACCCTTCAGGTCCAGCAGTAATTCTATAGGTTAATTCACCACCAATCAATCTATTTTTAAGGTTCCTATCACCCATTCTAAGTAGTATATCATAAGCAGGCATCATATAGTAAGACCCAACAATACCCATTTGAGCCATTCCCATTCCACCTCCCATTCCACCCATTCCACCAGCACCACCCATAAATGGGTCGATAAATGATTGGTCTAATTCAGGTCTGGTGTACCATAAAACTTCGTTTATTTCTCTACCGGCTGGTATTTGGTATATCTGTTGGTCTTTTACCAGAGTAATAAAATCCTTTTTTAATTGCCAAGGACCTCCAGCTTGTAAACCAACAATTTTAGAATATGCGTAAGTGAATGAAGTTTCCCAATCTAAACTCCTAGTTGTAAATGCTCTAGCTAAATCAGCCTCATCTACATTTATCCCATATAAAGAAGACCACTGGTTCTCAATTAACCAATCTTGGACATACATAGCGTAATCTTGAATTGCAAGCTCTAAAAGAGAGTCTAACATCTCATCTTCTAATTCCACACCAATAATAGGTGCCCCTAACTGGTGTCTTAGTTGGGTAAATAATTTATTTCTTTCTGTTGGGTCTATTCCTGATGACATACGTTTTTATTTATAAATATATTTTAATAACTATATACCCATAAATATTTTAATTAATGTTTAACTCGTTAAGTATAGCAGAAAGAATATCCTCGTCATTTATGTTGTCTCCCATTACCGTATCGATAATATTCTTTTTATTTTGTAAAATAGTATATATGGTTTGTTCTATAGTGTTTTCATAAATAGGGTAGATACAAGAAACATTTTTCTTTTGACCTATTCTAAAAGCCCTGTCTTCAGCCTGTGAGTGGTCGGAAGGTACAAAACTTAAATCGTTCATAATTACCACTTCAGCCTCAGTCAAGGTAATCCCCACACCACCAGATTTTAAATTTGATATAAACACTTTGGTGTTTGGGTCTGTTTGGAACTTATCCACACTTTCTTGTCTATCTTCTTTTTTCATTGACCCATGTAATACAACTGAAACATCTTTAAATTTTTCGTACATATCCATTAAAGGTTTAGTAAAATTTGTAAATACAATTACTTTTTTTTCTTGGTCTAGAGACTGTTCTATTAGGTCACAAGTTATTTTTATTTTTTCATTAGCAATAATTTGTCTAACTTTCATTAGTTTAGCTAAATGAATCGCCAGGTTTTGTTCTTGACTATCATCAGACCAACTTAAATAATCCCCCATTTCTTTTTTATACTCATAAGAACTAAGTTCTAGGTATATTGGTGTGATTATTTTATCCGGTAAATCAATTACATCTTCTTTTAACCTCCTAAGTACTTTATTTTTTGTTCTGTCTCTTAATTCTTCTAAGTTAGAAGAACCACTTACATTCCATATTTTTCTACCACCAGGACCCCTAAATTGTTTTCCATCACAATACCTGGTAACGTAACCAATCCAATTTACCGAAACCCTACTCTCAACTAACTTAAGTAAGTTATAATAATTAATTGGTCTTGATGTCATTGGTGTTCCAGACAGTAACCACGCTCTTTCTGAGACATCGATTATTCCATTAGCTATTTTTGTTCTTTGTGCTTTACTGTTTGATATGTAGTGTGCTTCATCCACAATTATCAAATCAAACCCCGAATTTATTATTGTGTTATTTTTATCTTTAGGTGAGTGAAAGTTTTTTAATATGTCATAGTTTATTATCACATATTTTCCATCCTCCCATTTTTTACCCTCTATAATACTTATTTTTTCTTTACTATAGTTCTCAATCTCTCTTTTCCAGTTAAGTTTTAATGAAGCTGGACAAATAACTAGTATTTTTTTTGATTTAGTAACTATGGCCGCTATAACAGCAGCGGTAGTTTTGCCTAACCCCATATCGTCAGCCAATATAAATTTTTTGTTACTTATTAACTTTTCTATGGCTTCTTTTTGGTGTTCTAGTGGTGGACGATGAGAAAATTCTTGATAGTTAACTTCTATTTTTTCTTTATTGTCTGGTATAAGTTGGGATTTTGGTACCCAGAAGGCATAAAGTTTTTCAGATTCAATCACCCTTCCCCAGATATGGAAAGACTTGTCTTTTTGTACCAATATCTTTTCCACCCAAATCTTATTAGGTTTTTTTGGTAATATTTTTTGTTCTTGTAGTTGGTCTCCGTAATATGTGTCGATATCCACCCATTTTCTGGCTATTTTGGGCACATCATTAAAATACTTTATTATGTACTCTGATTGAGAGCGACCTAATTTATAGTATTTACTATTACTTTTTTCCCTTATATCCAATATATAATTGTTGGCTCCATTATATGAGGCCAAAATATTCATAGCTTTCTTTTCTGGTATCTGTATATCCAAACTAAATAATTTAACAAATAATTATAACCATTATCTAAGTATTTATAAAGTATAAAGACGTTTTATGGCAAAAAATAGGGTACCAATAACAAGAATAAATAAGTTTTTCGGAAGTGAGGATATGAATCTTCATGAACGAATAGGCATGGAATACTTACATGGTAACCTTAATTTTACTTTAGTTTTATTTAGGGTAGATAGAGAAAAGACTGTAGGTGATAGGGTCTACGGTGAAGCTTTACCAGAGGAAATACGTTATTATCCACCTGTAGAGATTAAGGCATTAGTAAAAATAGAACAACCAGTGAATGATAGTTATGCTGGTGGAATTATGAGATATATAGAGAGTGGCAACTTAACCTTAAGTGTCTATATTAAACATTTAAAAGAACTAGGGGTAGATATAAGTTATGGTGATTATATTGGTTACCCAGAAACAGAAGACAAAACAAGATACTTTGTTGTTGCTAATGATGGTAAAATAGCAAATGATAATTCACATACCATTGGTGGATATAAACCATTTTATAGAACTGTAGTGTGTACCCCAACTTCAGAAAACGAATTTAAAGGAATCTAATATGGCTCTACCTAAAAAAGTTAAAAAAACACTAAACATGTATCCGGTAGTTAGGAATCAACCTCATTACCCCTCTGGATATGATGGCATGTCCACACCTAAAAGAAGAAAACAATTAGAAGAATTTATTAGTAAAGATGGTACCTTTTTACCTAAAAGTGTATTACATGAAGATTTGGATTTAGGTATGTTAGATTTTGTTAAGGAACGACTAAGAATACAAATTGATGGTAAAAGTATAAATTTTATAGACCAAATACTTACAGTTCAGAGGTGGGCAGAGTTTTCAAATACTTGGAGTTTTGTTGATGATGACAGGCAGGTAGACCTTCCGTTTTTAGTGGTAGTTAGACAACCGGACCCACAGTATGGTACAAACCCAGCTTTAAATTACACTATACCAGATAGGAGGGCTTTCCATTATGCCAAAGTACCAACTTGGGACGGGCAAAGAAAAGGAATGGATTTATATAAAATACCACAACCGGTACCTATCGATATTAGTTATGATATAAAAATTGTTTGTAACCGAATGAGGGAGTTAAATCACTTTAATAAGGTAATGTTGCAAACTTTCACCTCTAGACAGGCATATACTTTTGTTAAGGGACACTACATTCCTATAATAATGCAGACTATAAGTGATGAAAGCCAATTAAGTAATCTTGAAAAAAGAAGATTCTATAACCAAAATTACAATTTACAATTACAGGGATTTTTAATAGACGGTGAAGAGTTTGAAGTTACACCGGCAATCTCTAGGTCTATAGTTTTAACAGAAGTAGACACCAGAACAAAAAAAAGAAAGTCCCCACCAACAGAAGAAAATCCAGAAGGTCCTTTTACAGAGGTAGTTTGTTTTGCTTCTGGAACTACCGCGAGTGCTACAGCGATAATTTCCGGAGGTTCGGTTACTGGTATAACTGTAGACATTACTGGTTCAGGGTATTCAAGTGTACCGTCTGTTACTTTATTGGGTGGTGGTATTCCAGCTATATCAGCAGCAACAGCTACAGCTGTGGTTACTAATAAGTCAGTTACTTCTATAGATGTTACATTTATGGGCTCAGGTTATACTAGTACACCTACTGTAGAGATTGGTCCACCACAAGAAACAGATGGTAGTAAAGTGTTTATGTATAATGGTAATTTACAAATTATAGAGATGACTAACATAACTTCTTGTTCTATAACTATAGACGGTGTTAACACACCGGCCGCTAAATTTACAGTATATTATGTTTTAAAAGGACAAACACTTGCGTTTAACATTGTTAAGATAGACCCATATAAAGAGTCGTGCTTGACCTTCTCGGTTGACTTTAATTAACTATCACCGTATATGTCTGGTTTAGGTTTACACTTATCCATTATTAACTTCTCAACAAAAGCAAACATCTTTAAAGCATTTTTATCACAATACGATTTTAAAATATTATGGGTTTTTGGCGTTATCTTGATATTTTTTACTCTTTTGGGGTGTTCCATACCAATAAGTATGACAAAAGTATGACTTTTTTCCCACACATTAATTATTTAGTTATTTTAGTTAATGCTTTTGAGTCTGGTCATAATATTTATTTAAAAATCGAATAATAATAATAACTAAAAATAATAAGAGAAATGGCGAGTAATTCTAACAAAGTATTTGTTTCTCCGGGTGTTTACACGTCGGAGAAAGATTTAAGTTTCGTAGCACAAAGTGTAGGTGTTACAACATTAGGTTTAGCGGGTGAGACTTTACAAGGTCCAGCGTTTGAACCTATTTTAATAAGTTCATATGGTGAGTTTCAAACTTACTTCGGTACTACTAGTACTGAAAAGTACGTTGAAACACAAATACCAAAATATGAACTATCATATATTGCGAAAGCATATTTACAACAATCAAATCAACTATTTGTTACTAGGGTACTTGGTTATTCTGGTTTTGATGCTGGGCCTTCGTGGTCTATATTGACTAGGGGTAATGTAAATTGTGATACAATACAATCACAATGTACCTCATGGAATAATGCGTACGTACCAGGTTTCTCAACACTATCTGGAGAGACAAGGGTTTTCCCAGGTCAAGGATATTACCAAACAGGTGATACACAATATGATATTGTAGACCAACAAGGTTATTACTACAAAGGTTCTGGACAAACTTCTTGTTATGGAGCAAGTGGTAAAACTCCAGTTTCTTATTTGGTAACTAATGTACCAACTTATTGGTCTGGAACATCAATAACTTCCGGTCCATTAACTACTTTCGCTAATGGGTCAATGCAACCACTGGGTAACGATTGGTACTCTACTCACTTACCATCAGTAATTGTACCAACAATAGATGAATTAATAACAAAATACGATGGTTCAACAACTACACTACGTCAAGATTTAAATTCTTTCTTTTACGCACTATATAATAACTTTTCACACCCAAGTGCAACATGTGCTACTGGAACAACACCATGTCTTACTAATTTAACTGGTACCTCACTAGCTTATCAATATGGTGTGAGTAACTTTGATGTTGGTAATCCGTCTTCGGGTAATACTTGGCCTGCACCTGTAATAAATTCATCTGGTGGTTTTATAGATGATACTTTTTGGGCAGCGTTTTCTGGTGTTACATCTAATAGATTAAATTCACAATACAATCCAAATGGTTACGCTGACTCACCTTTCTGTGACGCTGGTAGTAATACAAACCAAAATGATAGTTGGGAATATACGTTCTTTGATTATGTAGATGGGGCATATACTGGTGTATCAATGACCATTGGTGTGGATTTAGCTAATGGAGCGGTACAAGATGCTAGTACAGTAAGTGCAACCAACCTTTACACTGGAAGTACTTCAATGACATTCACCTACTGGAGTGCAGCTACTTATTGTGATTTTGATAATCAAGTAGTAGCGACGTTTAGGTCTAGGGGTGTTAGTACATTAGGTTCTGGTGGTCCAGAATATAGAGTTACTGGAACTACAAATGTTACTTTTGTTTGTACTGGAAGTACTTATGACGACGTATTAACTAACCCATTCTCAACATTTGCAATAGATGTAACAGATAGAGAAAATAGAGGGTTTAGGTTTGATACTAATATGGCACCAACTGACAAAAAATTCCTTAAGAAAGTATTTGGTGTTCAACCTTTTGATAAAGACATGTTAGAGGTACCTATTTTTGTTGAGGAATCATACCCAAATATGTTGACTCACGCATACAAAAAAGGTTATGTAAGAGGATTACAATGTACATTATTAAATTTACCTGAATTTAGAAACGCTAACAACACAAACACTATTGGTTTTTACCAAGAACAATGGCAAACACCGGTAACACCTTATGTTGTTTCGGAATTAAGAGGTAGTAAAGTTTATAAATTATTTAGAGCTGTTTCGGTAGCTGATGGAAACGCAGCAAATACAGCTATTAAAATTTCAATTATTAATATAAGTCTAGAAAGAGCTGAATTTGATTTAATAGTTAGAAGTTACTACGATACAGATTCTTCACCTACAGTGTTAGAAAAATACACTAGATGTAGTATGAACCCATCACTTAACAGTTACGTAGGTCAAAAGATTGGTACTGTTAATGGTGATTACGAATTGAAGAGTAGGTACATCATGTTAGATATGGACCCAGAGTTAGAAATGGATAATAACCTATGGGATGCGGTTCCTTGTGGTTTTGAAGGGTATATTAGTAGGTCTTATGATTCTATGAGAAGTCCTACACTATACTATAAAACCAAATACGACGCACCTGGTGATGTCATTTATGACCCACCATTTGGAACTACTGCTGGTTTAACTAATAGAAGTTTAAGTTCTGGTGATAAAATAAGAACAACTTATTTAGGTATTTCAGATGTAGCACCTGGAGCGTATGACGATGACTTTTTCCAATACAAAGGAAAACAAGCACCAACTAACGCTTGTAACGACTCAAGTGGAGATGATTGGGCTTGTTTAACACAAGGATTCCACTTAGATAGTGGAGCAACTTGTTCACAACACAGTGAATTATGTGCACACATCCTATGTGGTTGTCCATACGGGTCAACGGCTTCTTCAGCAACGACAGACCAGTTCGCTGTAGGTGACGCACCTTTCACACAAGAACCTACAAATATTGGTAGTCCGTATTATAAACTACAATCTAGAAAGTTCACATTCATGCCTTATGGTGGTTTTGATGGTTGGGACATTTATAGAAAGTTTAGAACTAATGGTGACAGTTACATTAGAGGAAAATCAGGGTTCTTAAATGGGGCTTGTAGTACAACACAATTCCCAGGAGCAACTGGTGATGGTTCGTTTAAGTTCCTTACAAAAACACCTTGGGGTGAAGCTGGTTATTTTGCAACTACTGACTATTACGCTTACCTATTTGGTATAAGAACATTTAGAAATCCAGAAGCTGTTAATATTAACGTATTCTCAACACCAGGTATTGATTATGTAAATAATAGTAACTTAGTTGAGGAAAGTATTGAGATGGTTGTTGGTGAAAGAGCCGATTCATTATATGTGTGTACAACACCTGACTTTAATGTGTTTGTTTCATCACCTAGTGACCCTTCTAACATCATACAACCTACAGAGGCTGTGGATAATTTAGATAACACAGGGATTGACTCTAACTACACAGCAACTTACTACCCTTGGGTATTACATAACGACACTGAAAATAATACTAGAATTTGGTTACCACCAACGTACGATGTTATGAGAAATATCGCACTAACGGATAACATTTCATTCCCTTGGTTCGCTTCAGCAGGTTATACTCGTGGTATTGTAAACGCTGTAAAAGCTAGAAAGAAACTTACTTTAGATGAAAGAGACACTCTTTACGCTGGTAGGATTAACCCAATCGCTACGTTCTCGGATGTAGGTACGATTATTTGGGGTAACAAAACACTTCAAGCTAGAGAATCAGCTTTAGATAGAATTAACGTAAGAAGATTACTATTACAAGCTAGAAAACTTATTTCTTCAGTGTCTGTAAAATTAGTATTTGAACAAAATGATGAACAAGTTAGAAATGAATTTTTAGACTTAGTTAACCCAATATTGGACTCTATTAGAAGAGAAAGGGGTTTAACTGACTTTAGAGTTGTAGTTTCTGATGACCCTCAATTGATTGACCAAAATACGTTAGAAGGTAAAATTTACATAAAACCAACTCGTTCTCTTGAGTTTATTAGTGTGGAGTTCTTGATTACACCAACAGGAGCATCATTTGAGAACATATAAAATAATTAAAAATGGAACGGAATATTAAAAAATCAGAAATAGTAGATAGGTTAGGGTTAAGACTATCATTAAGAGAACATTCAGGTAAAAAACCTAGTGACATAAAATTAACACCAGCTCAGTTTGATAATTTATTAGAAAACTATATGGATTACGAAGAGTTCGAGATGGGTGAGAACTTTGGTGATGGGGACCTGTCGATTGGGGATTCAGACGCTCAAGGTATGGTAACTCAGTCTGGTGACGATTATTACATGGATAGTGAATCACCTAGTGAATTAGATGAAGTTGATGAACCTGAAGAAGATTTAGATGAAATGTGGGCTAATTTAGCAAAGATTGCTGCGGGAGCTATGGGAGCTACAGCTGGTGAAAAAGTTGTTGATAAGTACCTAGAAGAAAAAAACAATTTAGTTAAATCATTAAATAAATCTTACAAAGTAATAAGAGAATCAATAAAAGCCAGAAAAGGAAGTGGTTTAAAATTATCAAATTACAATTCTAAAATAATAGCTGAATCGTTCTACGGTAGTGGTAGTAATAGAAATCACCCAGGTGAGTCTGCTGCATCAGGCCTAGAAAACATTATTAATAGCATTAAAAAAGGTTACGAGTTTGTTAAAGACCCTAAGACTAGAAAACAAATAGAGAATACTTTGGTTAAATTAAGTAACTTTATGACTTATACTGCTGAACTTATGGGGTCTGGACAATCACAAAAAAGACCAAGAAGTTACGATTCTATAGCTAAACCAATACCTTATCCAGATTTAGATGAACCAGAGGAGTTAGAGGATTTAGATGATGACTTAAACATGAACTAATAATAAAATAGAACATATATTTACAAAAAAAACCACTTAATAGGTGGTTTTTTTATTTGGTAATTATTTTATTAACTTACCTCCGTTAAATAAGATTACTATAAGAATCATAGGACACAATAATGGTGCTTTTAAAAAGTGAGTTAATATATAAAAGTTGTACCACCCGTTAGTTGGTATGCCATTCCTTTCCTCCTCTATTTTTAAATAGTTTTCTTGTAGTTGTTTTTGGTTAATTAAGATGAACCCAATCATCACTACCATTGAAACTGTTAAGTACCCTAAAATGTATTCTATCATATTCTTTTTATTTTATAATTAGTATTAATTCCTGTTATATTATACGACAAAGATAATAAAAAGTTACGTAAGCACCAAACAAATTTACATAGTTTTTCTTTGTATCTTAAAGTATTTTTCGTATCTTTGTTTAGAATTTAAAAACAACTATATGAAATTATCTATGTTCGATTTTGACAATACCTTAGTCGAAACCCCTTATGAAGACAGCACTTATCTTGACACTAAAGACAGCCTAGACCCAAAAAAATGGGACTTTACATTTAATAAAGAAACACTAAAAAAATACTTTAGTGAGTCTAATGAAAAAAAAGTAATTACTGTTCTTTTAACAAATAGAATAGGTAGTGTTGAGGATGAGGTTATGTCCATATTAAAAACTAAAAACATTAATTTTAATGAAAAATTATTTATAGTAGGTAAAGATGGTAATAGGTCTAAAGGGAAAAGAGTAGAGAGTTTAATAAAAAAATACCCTGAAACTACTGAAATAGAGTACTGGGAGGATAAGGATAAACATATTGATGATGTGATTAGTTATTGTATGAAATACCCAAAAATTAAATTAAAAATAAATAAAGTTATTTAATTTTTTCTATATTATCAGATGGTCTATCTGATAAGTTAATCAATTCTTTATTATCTACTGTCCACACATTGTCAAATACAGGAATCATATTCCTCATATTATCTTTAACTTGTTCATGGTATTGTGCCACCATTTCCGGTGGTAAACTTCTAGGTCTATCGTCATTTCTAAGTTGAGCTAACTCTAAAGGTGTTCTTACATACACTAGTGTAGTATTAAAACCATTTTCTTTAGCTAGGTTATGTATGTCTTTCATTACTTGTTCTTGACCACCACCAGCATCATATACCACATTAACTTGTTGGTTTCTTTCATGTTGTAAAAATTGTTTTAAAAATTTTACTGTTAGGTTTTTTGGGTTTGAGGTGGTGTACGTCATATCTAGTATTTGTTGATACCCTTCTGGTGTGGATATTTTTTCTTCCCACTCGTCACCCCATAATTTTTTTGCTGTCATAACCCTTACTTGGTCAACATTAAAATTCTTAACATTATTTAGGTTGATTAGGTTACCACTTATAAAACTTTTACCAGCTCCTGGTCCACCAGCAATAACAACAAAGTTATTATTTGGTTGTCCAAACCCAATTACCTTTTCCTCCGACAGAAATTCTTCCCTTAGTATTTTTTTAATTAATTCCCTCACTACCAAGCTCTACAAGACCAATACCTTGCTTTCCATTTAGGACCTGGGGTATCACATTTATGTCTAGCTCTGAACGATTTTCTTCTAGCTGGGTTAGATTTTTTAATTCTCATGGTTTTTTCACCCTTCTTTTTAGCTGAAGTTCCTCCGTGACCAAAATTAACTTTAACCACATTTCCTTTTTCGTTCTTAACATACACCTTGAACTTTTTAACATCTCCTCTTGTGGGTTTATTTAATTTTACTTTTCTACCCCTATATTCAGCTTCTTCTATAATACTTTCATTTTTAAACCCCTTACAAGCAGCTGGAGTGGGTCTACACCTAGGTTTCTTTCTTTTTTCACCTTCACCCCTACCACAAGGTTTACACTTACCGTTATTACAAGTATTACAGTCAACCCACCCACCAGTCTTTCCAGGTGCTCCTTGTCGTTCAAACCAACCGTGTAACCCTTTATCCTTTTCTTTTGTGAAATCGGTTTTTTCTAAAACATCTTCCTCTTTTAACTTTTTCCAAATCTTACCAGCTCTACATCTAACCACTGCCCCAGAAGCATAAGCTGATGGCCAAACATCGTATTTTTGTTTAGCTATTCTAGTACACCTATCATCCTTTTTCTTTTCGTCCAAGTTAATTTCATTACCTGGTTGGAACATCATCAATTTTTTTACTTGTGATTCCGTGAGTCTTATCTTCATACTAATAAATATAGATTTTAGTTTATTTATTTTATTTTAGTTCTACATATTTTTTAGATACCTTAGCCCAATTAACCACACCCCAAAAGTTCTTTATATATTTTTTTCTATCGGACATGTAGTTTAAGTAGTATGCATGTTCCCAAACATCTAAACCTAATAAAGGCTCACCCATATTATCCATTAGTGGGTTATCTTGGTTTGGGGTACTAACAATTTTTAGTCTCCCATTTTTAATCACCAACCAGCACCAACCAGAACCAAATACTTTTGTTGACTCTTCGTCAAACTGTCTTTTAAAATTATCCAATGAACCAAAGTCCTTATTTATTTTAGTTTTTAGTTCTTTTGATAGTTCTGTTTTTTTAGGTGTTATGTAATCTCTAAAAAATAAACTATGGTTATAATACCCACCAGCGTTATTTCTTGTAAATGTATCGTAGTTTTTAATTCCCCTAATTATCTTTTCTATGTCAGTATTTGGGTTTTTTCTTTTAGATAAAGCTTCGTTTAACTTGGTGGTGTAACCTTTATAGTGTTTATTGTAGTGTTCCCACATTGTCTCATACCCAACAAAACCCTTAACTGAATTATAATCATATGGTAAAGTGACCCGTTTGAAGAATGTTTTTTTTGCCTCAGACAAAAACCCCTCCTTTAATATTTTTTTAATTAACTCTCTCATTGTTTCCTATGACATTTTATATATTATAAATATATTTATATACAAACAAGAACCACATGTTAAATGAAGAAATAAAAAGAATTAAGTCTTTAATGGTAATAAAGGAACAAGAAGAGGATAATTTATCGTCTTACTTAGATTCTACTTATTTAAAAACCCCAGAACAGGCAGGTATAGGGGAGGAAGAAACCGACGATATAGTTTTTAATACAATTAAAGATGCGATAGACCATAACATGAAGTTAGTTATGTTAAGACCAGAGTACGTTAAATCAGCTCGTGAGTTCATAGATAGTAAGGGGGCTAATGTGTTAGTTGGTACCGTTATAGGGTTTCCTAATGGTGATACTGGACAGGGTGCAAAAATGGATGAAGCTATAAAAGCTATAGAGGATGGTGTGGATGAATTAGATTTTGTTGTGGATTATAAAGCTTTTAAGGGTGGTGACCTAGATACAGTAATGAAAGAGGTTAGTGAAGGCACAGCTATTGGTGTAGAAGACGGAAAAGTGGTTAAATGGATTATAGAGTCTGCAGCTTTAAACAATGAGGAAATATCTGAACTTACAAGGTTAATTAGTAAAATAGTAATAGAGACTGTGGGTGTACAAAATGCCAAGAATGTTTTTGTTAAGACCTCAACCGGGTTTTATAAAACTGATGATGGTAGACCAGTAGGAGCGACACCAGAAGCCGTAAGTATTATGAAATCAAATTCAGGACCACTACAAGTTAAAGCATCTGGTGGTATTTATAGTAAAGATGACGCCAGGGCAATGATTGATGCTGGAGCTACTAGATTAGGTACTTCAGCAGCTAAAGACATAATGGTCGGTAATAAAATAGATAATACGGAATACTAATGAGAAATAGAATTAAAAATCTTTTAAGGGAATATGAAGAAGATAAAACTACAACATACGATGAGATTTATTCACTACCATACAATTTAAGAAGTCAATTACAAAATCAATTAGAAATGTTAGTTTCTTCAGACCAATCTATGGAATTAGAAGAAATAGAATATGGTGGTATACCAGAATTAAAATCTTCTGGAAATGTATTTAACCAAATAAGTAAGTGGTTTAAAAGATACTTAACCGATAAAGCATCCGATTACTTAATTAACGCTAGTGCTAAAGAAATGGAAGATACTATAAAAATGTTAAAGGTTCTTGACCCTAAGGACATGAATGGAATTTTTACTCCCAGAGCAATGTATTTAGGTGGTGGAATAGATTTTGCTACAGACGCTATGTCTTGGAGAACACAAATAGAGGATTTTTTCGGAGAAGGACATGTGGTTAAGGGTGATAGGTTACTTGATTTGGTAACTAACGGTACTATGGATTTTAAAGGGATAGAAACACCAGCTATATTAAACCCTCTTAGAGCTGAAACAGTAAGAGATGAGGACGAAGAGTTCCAAAAGTTATTTAAAGCCTGGAAATCTAACCAACTAAACGATGAAGAATTTGCTGTATTTAGAGAAAAAATTAGAGACCAAATAGTGGTTCAAGATTTGTATATGTTAAAAGTGTGTGATACAAATCTAATTAATTTTGATGGTACTGCTGGTGCTGGTACTTTCGGAGAGGCTCAAGTAAGTGCATTAAAAAACTCACAAGTTTTTATCTGGTTAACTAATGGAATGAAAATATCTAACATATCTCCGTGGATGATGCCTTCTATAACTAAGATACTACAAGAAGATGAGTTATACCCATTTCTATCTAATTTTAAATAAAACATGCCTTACATAGTTAAAAAAAATATTATTAGTGAAAGTGTTAATCAAAATAGATTAATATTATTAGATGTTGACGATACTATTTTAAAACCCTCACAAATTTACATATATAGAAATTTACCTACAGATAGTAGTGAAGTTAAATTAACACCATCAGACTATGCTCATGAAGATGTTACAGAGGAAAATAAGAACTATTACGACTATAGAGACTTTTTAGACCCGATAAAAATAAAAAGGTCAATATCCCAAGCAGAACCTATAGTATCTAATCTAGAGATTATGGATGACTTGTTATCTAGGGGTTACCAGTTAGGAATATTAACAGCAAGGTCTTCAGAGGATGTAGTATTTAAAGGGTTAAAAGATTGGTTGATGTATAAAAATAAAGAAGGTGAGTTAATACCTATTGGTGATAAATTGACTAGAGAAAACGTATACGCTATAAATGACTCTAAAAGAGTAAAGGGGTTAAAAGGGGTTACTGACTACGAGAAAAAAGCGGAGGTGATGGAATCCTTGTTACACGTCTATAATGAAATATTGTTTATAGATGACGATATAAAGAACATTAAAGAAATGAGGAAGCTTAAAGCTAGATTGCCTAAAGAATTAAATAGCAAGCTTTTTATAAAGCATGCTTTATATTAAATAATTAAAAAGCATATATTTATTTATGCATATAACACTATAATATATATTTTGCAAGTAAAGGTTTAAAACCTAACTATTTTTAACAAACTGTATATTTATTAGTAAATAAAGACTTTAAAACAAAAAAATAAGACATGGCTGATTTATTAATGAAAATGCCCATACCCTATGAACCGAAAAAGAAAAATCGGTTTATTTTAAGATTCCCTTCTTCTTTGGGTATTAATGAGTGGTATGTGGAAAGTACATCAAGACCGAACATATCAATAGGGTCCGTAGAGATTCCTTTTTTAAACACCTCAACGTACGTTGCTGGTAGATTTGTTTGGAACACAATAAACGTAACCTTCAGGGACCCGATAGGGCCTTCAGCTGCACAAGCGTTAATGGAGTGGACTAGACTACACGCAGAATCAGTAACAGGTAGAATGGGGTACGCTGCTGGATATAAAAAAGACATTGACTTGGAAATGCTAGACCCTACTGGGGTTGTAGTGGAAAAGTGGATTTTACAAGGGACATTCTTAACCGACGTAAACTTCAACGACCTATCATATAGTGATGAGGGGTTAGCTAATATATCAGCTACTTTAAGACCAGACAGATGTATATTGGTTTACTAATATAGTTTACAAAAAATTAATTAATCCATATCTTATAGGTATGGATTTTTTTTTATTCATATTTAATATAAAGAAGTAGTTTACTTTAATTAAAATAACTTTAAGTTTTTCACAAGAAAAAATATTATGGACCCAACACAAACATATCAACCACAACACGAAATCAATGTTCCTTATGATGTGGTTACCTTACCTTCTAAAGGTATATTTTACAAAAACAAGATTAGTTCAGTAAAGGTAACCTATTTAACAGCATCTGATGAAAATGTACTAACTTCACAAAATTTAGTTAAAGAAGGAAATTTAATAAACGAATTACTACGTAGAAAATTAGTAGCGTCTGACATTAAAGTAGAAGACTTATTAGATTGTGACAAAGAAGCTATTTTAATATTTTTAAGAAATACGGCTTATGGTAGTGATTACAATCTAAAGTTAGTTGACCCTAAAACACAAGAATCTTTTGATTATGTTGTTGACTTAGGAGCTGTATCTTTTAAAGAATTTGATTTAAAACCTGATGAGAAGGGGGAATTTGAGTACATATTCCCAGTATCCCAAAAAAGAGCTAAATTTAAATTCTTAAGTGCCGATGAAGAAAAAGTTTTAGAAACACTACAAGACCAATACAAAGGGTCACAAGTGGTACCCGCAGTAACTAAGAGATTAGAACTGTTAATAAAAGAGATTGACGGTGAACGAAGTCCAGAACAACTATCCATATGGATTCAAGCCATGCCAATTAAAGATTCACAATCACTTAGAAAATTCATAACTGGTAATAAACCAGGTCTCGATTTAACAATTTCAACAACAGCCCCGTCAGGAGAAAAGGTCACATCCCGTGTGGCATTTGGGGCGGAGTTTTTTCGTCCTTTCTTCGGAGTATAGGCAAGCTGTGCTTGATGAGGTCTATTACCTCGTAAAATACGGTAATTTTTCGCATGAATCGGTATATAACATGCCAATTTTTGAAAGACGTTATTATTTAGGAAAGTTAATCGGTGAGTTTGAAAAAAGGAACGAAGCTAGGGAACAGGCAAAAAACAAAGCCCAAAACAAATCGCGTTAGAAATTTAAACCCCACTATTTATAACTATAAAACAATGCTATGGCACAGATATGGGATAATTACGGTTTAAGTAAAAGTGAGTGGATGAATATTGACGCTAATAGTCGAGCTAAAATTACAAGTCAAAACAAATCCAGTAACGTTAACACACCCAAACCAGACACAACAGGAGCTAAAGATTATTTAGGGCTAATATCACAGACAGTCAGTAAACAGGTTGAGAACTTAGGTTTGATGACCCAAATAGGTAAAACAGACGAAGCTGGGGTGGTCGCTAGAGAACAAATTAATAGCTTAATAGACCAAGAATTAACACTAAGAAAACAAGTAGTTACACAACTTGGTCAGGTAGGTAGTTTACAACAACAAACATCAGCTAGTGTATTAGACGCAGCTGTACAACTTCATAAATTTGGAATTGACACCACAAGAACATTCGAAACCCTAGCGGAAATAAGTGATGAAGTAGGTAAAAATCTATCTATTAGTAGTGAAGACCTAGAAAGATTAACACTTATGTCAGTTTCTTTAAATATGACAGCACAAGAGTCTGCTGAAGTAGTTAAAGGGTTTGAACAAATGGGACTATCCATGGGTGATGCCGTAGATAAGACCATGGAAATGGCTGAAGTAGCCAGAATGCAAGGTATTAATGTTGACAAATTCATGGGTGATATCGCTGGTAGAATGGATACCCTTAACAGTTATAACTTTGCGGATGGTGTTAAAGGGTTTGCTAGAATGGCAGCACAAGCTCAGAAATTAGGGTTGGACATGGGTAAAGTCGTAAATCTAGCTGAAAAAGTTATGAGTCCAGAAGGTGCTATAGAATTAGCTGCTAACCTACAAGTTTTAGGTGGTGCTGCTGGTGACCTAGCTGACCCATTTAAGTTAATGTATATGGCCACTAATGACTTAGAAGGTCTACAAAAAAGTTTAGTTGGAGCAGGTAGAGATTTAGCTGTGTTTAATGAAGAAACCAACAGATTAGAAATACCACCAACATCAATAAGACAAATAGGAGCTTTAGCGTCTGAGTTAGATATGACTAGAGAGGAGTTTGTTAGAATGATGGAACAACAACATAAGTTTGATATGATGCAGAATCAGTTTAGTTTAGACTTTTTACAGTCTGATGATGCTGCTGAATTACAAAGTTTTGTAGAAGGTATGGCTACTATGGGTGAAGGTGGACAGTTCGAAATTGCTGTTGATGATAAAATGGTTAAGTTACAAGACTTAGGGGTAGAACAAGTTGAAGCTTTAAGAAAACAAATGGAAGACCAGAAAATGCAAGATGATAAGTTTGCTGGTATGGACGAAAGAGAACTGATGATTCAACAACTAAACGCTCTTGAGGTTATAGCGGGAACAATGGAAACACCAGGAAAAGCGTTGGAGGCCTCCTTAATTAAAAATTTCCCGTTTGCTGACCTAAATGAAAGTATGGCTGGAGCGGCCGTAACTATAGATACAGAAACAGTACAACTTTTAACTGATAAATTATCCCAAGGAATTGTAAGTGGTCTAAGTAACGTTGTTATGGGTAGTCCTGGTGAACAAGAAAACCTAGAACCTTATTTTGGAAAACAAAGTACTTTTGATGAAATGGCTAACAGAGGGTTATTATATTTTAATACTGGAATAGAAAAATTTGCTGGACATTTTTCGGTTAATGATTATGCTACCGAAGGACCCGCCTCTATACTATCCAATCAAGGTGTAGCTACGGTATCTAATGATGACACAGTTTTTGCTGTGGATATGGGTAAAGTTGGTCAAACTAATTTGGGGGCTGGAGATTTAGCTAGTACAATCGCTGGTGGTGACTACAGCACTTCTTTTGAACAAACTAATGTAAATGGAGGTAATGTGGTTAGTGGTATGGATAACATTAATGTTAAACAAGAAACTAGTGGTACAATAAAAATTGTTTTAGATGGTAAAAACTTAGGTAATTTAGACCCTATGAAAATATTAAACAATGACCAATACATACAAATCCTAAAATCAAGATTCCAACAAGTTTCGATGACAGGTAAACCTGACTTTGTTGAGTTGGGCAAGGGATATGTTTTAAATTAAAAAAGAAGATAAATGGCAATAATACCACAAAATACACCACTAAATTTACTTAGTTTTAACGGAACAGAATACCTAAGACAACAAATGATGGTTAAAAATCTAGAAGACCCAGCGGGTTCTGCTGGTATAATATCTTCTGTAACACCTGGTACTTATTTCTTGGAAGGTACTAGAGATATGTCGGTTGTTGACCAACCATCCGTAGACTTAGCTGGTGAATTTTTTATTGACAAATCCTATCTAGCAAATATTTACGGTCCCCCAGGTGGATACCAAAATTGGGTACAAATATATACAGCCTCTCAAAATATAGCAAGAGTAAACGAAGGGTATTACCCATCATTTTCACCACCTGAAACTGGAGCTGGTCTATTTGGAGCTAATCCATTTATGACTGTTGCCCAATATTATTCTCCATTACAAATATTAAGTAGTGTAGATTCATCCGGTTTACTGTCTGGTAAGGTTTTAGATGATAGTTTACTACAACAATATGGTGCACAACAACTTAGAAAAGAGTTTGAAACTAGGATTGCTTTTGAACTATACCAAGAGACAGTAGGAAGACTTAATTTTGTTGATGCTATGAAAGACCCATTTATGGCTTTAGATATTGTTACTGGTAGAGAATCTCTAATAGAAAGAGACAACACAATAACAGTACCAAAAGGATTAATTGGTAAAGGACTAGATTTTGTATCTAGACTAACTGGTGTTTATATACCATTTTCTTATATTCCTGGTGATTATTTTGAATTAGAACCAGCTCGTGGATTGTCTACCGCGGGTAAAATAGTTTCTGATATAACAGGAATATTAGGTAGTTTAGTTGGTATACCACGTAGAAGACAATCCGCGTCACAAAGATTTTTAGAATACACTGCTGGTGGAACAAAATCATCATTGTTTAAACATATTAGATACAACAAATATGGTCCAAATTATGGTGAAGGAGCACAAGCACAAACAGCGGTGGGAGCAGCAATAGGTGAAGCGATTGATTTTATTGGTGGTGGAATACTTGGGTTTGGGAATCAACCACCAAACATGCCGGAATATGTTGGTGGCCCAAGGAATAGAATAGCTGACATGGTTAGTCCACCAAATAACACATACGCTGGTAAAAATTACGTACCTATATATGGACCAGATGTTGTAGCCAAAGAATTTGATTCTAACGATTATAATTTTGGTATGAAAGGATTAGCCTATGCCAACCAAGGAAATGTACCTGGAGGATTTACTTGGTACACTGAAGATACCCCTAAAGGTGGTTTCTTACAACAAGTAGGTAATTTCTTAGGGTTTGGGGATAAACCACCAGGGCCACAAGTACCTGGTACAACACAAGGGTTTGAAGGGTCAACAGATGACACCCCTACTTATGATACACCAAGTGGTTACGATAATACAAGGTCTACAAATTATGACTTTAGAGAGGATTCCATAATGGACGTTACCCAACAAATTATAGATTCCATCCCAAAAGGTGGAGCTAGACTTAAGTCGGTTTCCCATGCTATGAATCAAGTAAGCAAGGTGTTTAATGATGGGTATAAAGAATTAACTAAAGGTTCTAGAATTAGAAGATTTGTTAATTCTGACCCAGTAGATTCTAAAGGTATTGAACAACCTAGAGAATATTGTAGAATATGGACTAAAGATGTCCCTTACTACAATTATAGTAAACTACAGAAAAAATCTATGAATCATAGATTTGAAACTTATTCTGTGTTAGATAGTCCTTATAATTTAAATATTGCTCCTTGGAGAACAGACGAAAGTGGAAAAGGGTCCACTAATATAGTCGATTCTAAAGTTAAAAAATATATGTTCTCTTTAGAAAATTTAGCTTGGAGAACAAGCACACAAAAAGGGTTAACGTATAACGATTTACCAGCTTGTGAAAGAGGACCAAATGGTGGTAGGATTATGTGGTTTCCCCCTTATGACCTATCTGTAGATGAAGCAAGTCAACCTAATTGGACATCCAATCAGTTTGTTGGTAGACCAGAACCAATATACACATATAACCACACAGATAGAAGTGGTAATTTAAAATTTAAGATAGTAGTTGACCATCCCAGTATTTTAAACTTACTTGTTAGAAAAGAATTACAAAAATTAGGACCTAAAGAAACGGATGAAATTCTTGATTCTTTTTTCGCTGGGTGTAAAAAATACGATATATATGATTTAGCTAGAAAATGGCAACAATTCTCAGTAAACGAACTAACTCAAATACAAGAAATGCTTAATACACCAGGTATGGATAACGATTCCATACAGGAACTATTAGTTGAGACTAATGATGGTGAACCGGGAACGATAGTACCAACCACAGATATTCCAGATTTACAATCTTTTATACAACCACCACTGTCTTTTTTCTTTGATAATGACTATCCCGACCCTAATACAACACAAACTACGTCTTCGGTAAGTTACGTTGAGTGTGCCGCAGGAAGTGAATCTAAATTTGGTGGTTATTTAGCTACAGACAACTCAGTTACAGAACACGTTAATAGAGCACCAAATGAAGAATCTAAATCAGCTTTACAAAACTTCTTTGATGACTCAGACGGTGCGAAAAATCAGTGGCTAACTAGATGGCCAGCTTTTGCTAAAGCTCTTAAAGAAGTTTTAGACACCGGACTTTACACTGTAATATTAAATATGGAAGGGTCTGCCAGTTCAATAGCTTCAGCTAGTTACAATAATAACCTATCAAAAAGAAGATTAAATTCGGTAGAAAAAATGTTTAAAGCGTATCTGTTAGATGGGGGATTAGCTTTTAAAAGTTATATGGATAATGGAAGATTACAGTTTCCCGGTCCACAAGCTTTAGGTGAGAGTTTTTGTAATACCGCAGAGACAGGTCCAAATTCAGTGTATACTGCAGGTGCTGCAGACTGTAGAGCGGTTAGAATTACTGGTGTTGAAATACTTAAAGACCCTGAACCACCTAAACCACCTAAACCACCACGTAGGGTAGAAAGACCTACACCACCAGAAGAAAAAATAAAACAACAGAGACAAAAAAACACAAGAAGAGAAATAGCTAATAAAGTTTTAATGAAAATGGTTACCGAGTGTGACTACTTTGATTTACTACAAGAAGAAAATGAATTTATATTTGATACACTTAAAGAAAAATTCAAGTTTTTTCACCCAGCTTTTCATTCAATGACTCCAGAAGGTTTAAATAGTAGATTAACATTCCTAAATCAGTGTGTTAGACCAGGTGCTACCATTCCTACAAAAACAGGGGATGGGATTTTATCTACTGAAGACGCCGCAAGAAACACAGCTTTTGGAGCACCACCAATCTGTGTATTAAGGGTGGGTGATTTTTACCACACAAAAATAGCTATACAACAACTATCTATTACTTATGACGATAATTTATTTGATTTAAATCCAGAAGGTATTGGTGTACAACCCATGATAGCATCTGTTAACATTACATTTAACTATATTGGGGGACAAGGGTTGAAAGAACCGGTTAATAGGTTACAAAATGCTCTTTCGTTTAATTATTATGCAAATACAGAGATGTTTGATGATAGAGCATTCCTAACTGTTACAGATGACGATATTGATGAACAAGCTTGGTTAGCCGCAAACCAAGATTTAATTGGTCAAACACAAGGTAGTGGGGCTGGTAACCCTGAAGATGACGCTGCTATAATAGAGGAATTAGATACGTCAGAAAATGACGGGTTAACAATTGGAGACAGAGACAACCCAACAGTGTCAGCAAGTGGAGAGTCTGGAAACATAATATACAAAACAACATTTAATGATTTTAATTCTTCAGCTTATGAGTATATGACATTTACCACAAACCAAGTAGAAAAAATAATGTCTAATTATGGTAATGGGTGGGTCCAATTACTATACACTGAAAAAGACTGGGCAAATGGGGAATATTATAAAACAACTGGTGTGGGCACATATACCACAATACCAGCAAATTTTGTTGGAATACCACTAGACCCACAAGCTAAATTAAATACGTTCTTCGATTCATTCATAAAAGATATCGATAACGACCTAACATACATCCAACAACAACAACAAACTACTGGGCCTAGTAATAAACAAAAAAGAAGACTTAGAAATTTCTTAAAAGAAAAAGCAGAAGAAGTACAAGGAGAAATGGCTGATGTTTTAGTATCTACTGAAAGTGGTATGAGAAATAAAGCTTTAGATTATATACATAACGTGAATAGGATGAATGCCATTGGTAGAGGGTGTGATGGTTATATTACTGATGGTAAAACTACGGTGTTTAGTTTATCTGGGAGTAGTGGTGACGTACATTCATCATCCTCCCCACCAAACCAACCAACACAAGCTGCAAACACATTAATTGAGTTAGGTTTAGATTATGAATATTTAACTAATGTTATGACGTATTATTCCGCTGTGTTTAATGGTGATATAAGTGTGTCTTGTTATGAACAAGGTGGTCTGTGTACTTCATCCACCTCGTCATTGTCGACACCATTTACATTAACCAAACCAGGTAGGATGGTAGCATTTTCTAGTGGGACGGTACTACCGTTCGTAAGTCAAATAGAAATAGCCCCAACACAAAGTAATAGATTAAGTGCTGACGCATCCTCAGTGTTTGCTTTTTCACATGTCGCTATTGATAAATCAATTACAGATAGTGTTATGACAACCAACCTACAATACTTTAAACAAAATTACAAACCATATATTAATAATAATGGTTCTTTATGGGATGGAATCCGGGAAGCTTTAGAAATTGGTTCGTCTGACCCAACATGGTTGGAGGAAACTATAAAGTCATTTGGTGATTGTATATCTATAAACGAAGATTATTTCTTAGGTAATATGGTAACAGCTAAACAACAAGTATCACAAAGATTTGCACCTGAGGGACAAAGTAATATAGTTGAAGGGTTACCAGTTAATGGTGATGCTACTACTATATGTGACGTAAAAACAGATAAAGAAAGAAAATTATCGTATGTAAAAGTAGAAGATGCTAGTTATGAAGAAATAATAAGAAGAGTTAACACATTAGAAAATGAAACTAACACAACCTTTAATTTAAAATTTAAATAAAATGTCAGATTACTATAATAGGTACCAACAATTCACTATAAACGGTAAACCAAAAAGCGTACCGTTTATAAGGATAACCCCAAAACCATCAGATAAAAAAGTTATTTATAAGGTGGGCAAATCTAGATTGGATAAAATAAGCCAAGAGTATTATGGTTCTCCATATTTTGGTTGGCTAATCCTACAGGGTAACCCAGACGCTGGTGGGTTAGAGTGGAATATAAAAGACGGTAGAGTATTGACTGTTCCTTATCCTTTAGTAGCTTCGTTACAACAGTATAAACAATCTGTTGATGATTATTATTTTTATTATGGTAAATCCGATGAGGACTTAAATAACCCTAACACAACAAACACCTACTAGTAAAACTATATGGCTAATGAAATTTATAATAGCGACAACATACTTGTCGAATTTGCTGAAAACAATATAGTTTTAGTTGACCCTAATAAGGTAGTGGATAATAACGGTAACCCACAAGATAGACTAGTTAATCAGGAGGAGTTAACAATATACGCAAATTTACAAGCTAGGGTAGTACCTAGAAGTAAAGTTATTACTGGTTCTGGTATGGAAACAGAATCTTTAGTTGATGTGTTCGAAGGTAAGATTAATTTTTTAAAACCAGGGGGTAAGGACTATATGACATCTGATTGGACAGACACTGAAACGGGTGGTGCCAACCAAGGAGGTCCAGTAAACCAAAAGATGTTTACAACAAAAAAAGACCCATTTTCTGGACTAGACTATACGTCAGAAAGTATTAAAAACAGATTAGATAGTGAGTCTTTTGGTATATCTAATATAAGTGTTACTTATGATAGGTCATACATACCACAAGTAAATATGACATTTATTGACGTTAGAGGTAAAACACTATTTGAACAGGGTAACAATTCTGCTTATGCTGTGTTTTTTAATCTACCATACCCACTTTTCTTACTAACTTTAAAAGGGTATTATGGTAAAGCGGTACAATACCACCTAATGCTTAGAAAATTTAACGCTAATTTTGACCCTGAAACTGGTAACTATACCGTTACTTGTGATTTTATTGGTAGGGTGGCAGCACTATTAGCTGATATAAATGTTTCACAATTACTTAATGCACCATACATGTATGCTAGGAGTTACTCTGTTACAAACGTAGAAAATGATGATGTAGATAGTTTTACAACCACAAAAGGGATGCAAACCCTAAACGAAGTTTACGAAAACTATAAAAGAAATGATTTATTAGGTGATTCAGTACCACACTTAACACTTAGAGAGTTAGCTGGTAAAGCTAAAACACTAGAAGAAACTATAGAAAAAGAATTAAAAAAACAAAATTTAAAATCTTTAGACGATATAGACAAATATGAAAGAATATTGGAATCTTACACTGCTAAGGTTATGGATAGTGGTGGTTGGAGAAGGACATTTATGGATGTTGGGGGTTTAAACGAATACCATGACGACGTAAGAGACATTACCGTATATAGTTGGAAAAAAAGTTACCAAGACGACCTACCTAAACGTGAAGCAGGAAGAGATAAACTAAAAAAGGTAATAGCTGAACATAATGAACAATTAACAGAAAACCCTACATTTGGTAAAGCAGGACCAAAAGCTATACCCATAGATATAAGATATCAAGACTTTACCACACTTGCTCCAGAAGGTAGGGAAAATAATGGGTTAGAGTGGTTTATATTTGAAGGTACACCATCTTCTTTTGAAACTAAGATAAGTAACATATTTACTAAATTTAACGAAAAAAGACAAGCAGTTGAAAAAAACCTAACAGATTTAGTTAACCAAGTAATCGAAAGTGAACAAGGTTTAGGGTTTAGACCAACAGTTAGAAATTTACTGGGGATGGTTATAGCTAATGCAGACACATTCCTTAGATTACTTAATGATGTTCATTTAAATTCTATGGGTCAAAGAAATAATCCAGATAGATTAAACGCTGTAAAAGGAAGTGGAAAAGGAGCTACTAGTTCTGAGTTACCAGAAGATAATTTTATTTATCCTTGGCCTCATTATTATGTTAGAGAAGAAAATGATGATGGTGGTACATCTTTTGTTACAACATATCCAGGAGCTGTTAAAGTTGTATCACAAACTAAAGCCTATAAAAATGAATCTTGGCCTGAAGTAGAATTTGTGGAGGAATTCTTAAAAGCTTCAACAATTAAAGATACTGGACAAAATACTTTTAATTTTGGTGGGTCTATGATAGGGGAGAATTGGGTACCAACAACATCATTTGACGTGTTCGGGACTAACAGTTATCAAAATTCTAATGAAGTGGACTTTACATATGAAATATGGGATAGGTCTACAATCCACGGATTCTTTTCTGGAATACAATTTAGATACAAACAGAACACATCTGACTTGCTATTAAAAAATATTGCTAAATTTGAAACTGCAACGATATTAGAAAAATCAAATGGATTTTTTGATTTACAAGAACTACTAAAAAACCAAACATGGGACTACAATACTTTCTTATTGTATTTAAGAACTATAGCACCATTAACGGACTACCAACTATTAGTGAGGGACGAATACGTTACCCCATACGTTAGAGAAAAAATAAATAATAGTAGATTTAAAATATACCCTTATTCTTTATTGGTTAGCGCACAATACCAATCCACAGAATTAGACATACAAGACCAAGTGGTTAGAATGAAGGAGGCTTTATTAACACAACCAGAAACAGATAACATATTAGACACCTACCCTCTAGCTGATTTTAATCTAACACAAGGTGAAGAAATTGACAGTTCAACAAGTGAGATTCTATACGGTCCATGGACAAAAATAAACTTAGCTAACGGTAAATATATTAGTTCTAGACAAGAATTAATAAGTTTAACTAATTCTTTAGTTTATGGTGACTCAATAAAATCATTTACTTCATTATTGTCCACAGCAGAAGGTGTTGAAGATACAATCTGTATTACACCACCACATTTTTTCTGTGACGCTTGGTGGACAACTAGTACAATGATTGAGACATATAGGGATTATTTAGAAAAAAGAACTATAAATATATTAAACACCGCTAACAGTTGGAAAAACTTTTTTGAAGAAATAAATACAAGAGAAAAAACAATATACAATCAGTCTAATAATGCAGAACATAAGTCCATAAACAACGGACTATTTTTAACTGAAGGTACTGTAGATTATACCGAAACATATGTAAATGGTGAAACATTTGATAGACAATTAACTTCTATGTTAAACACACCATACTTTACTAATGCTATGTCGGAAGGTGTGTTAAACGAAATAAATAAAGTACCAAACCCATATACTAAAGCTTCATACTTATTTTTAAATTCATTGCCTTTAGCGAGTTTAAGGGAATTAACAATTAAACAATTAAAACCCGACGCTAAGATGCCTGAATTCGGTGATTATGTATTTAGTACACTTAACCAGTTATCAGCAGTCCACCCATTACCGTACGCTTGGATTTTAAAATATGGTAGTATTTGGCATCGTTATAAGAATTTTATTGAGACTGGGGTGGATATTTTAGATTCTGTGTGGACTGACTTTGACGCTAACAAAAACTTTAACGATACCAGTGGACTAATCAACCAATACAACCTTAACATAGGTGAGAACTACAGTCAAATAATTTTTTCTGGAGATTGGAATATAGGGGGTAATTTTAGAAAAATAAATGTTGGGTTCTACCCAGAACTAAATAATTTAATGCATTATTTTGTTACTAGTGAATTACTATATAATTCTGTACCAGTAACCGGTGTACCATTAACAAGTACAGAAATAAATAATTTTATAAATATAGACGCTTTAAATGTTAAACACTCAGACGACTTAGACATTTCACCACCACAGTCACCAACCAATGGAGATGTTAATTGCCAATTCTGGTATACATACTACGACACTAGCAAAGAAGCTTTTACTACTGGGTACACAGAATCACAATATATTTTATACCCTAGTGCTGCAATTAAAAAAGAACAGTTAAGTTTTGAGGTGGACCCTTTTAATTTAACAAATAACCCTGTTACACATAATGGTAACGCAAGATTTTGTTGGGGTATGTCAAACTACGGGTATTTTGAACATACACCATTAAGTAAACCAACACCAGGACAATATCTTAAAAAAGTAAATAACCTAGAAAAAGAACAAAGAGCATTCCACATATCAACAGGTGGTGACTACAGTACAATTGAAGAAATTTTTGATGTTTTTTCCCCTGAAATTCTAGATAGTTTCGAAGAATACTTTTTAAACTTTTCACAAAAAGAAGAAGAGTTTAACCCCACAGTAAATGCTTTTAGTGCTGGTACGGTAACAGAGGATGTAACTGGTAGTAAAATAGGTCAAACTAATTTAAAAACATTCCAATCGGTTATGAGAAACATTATGACTGTAAATCAAAGTAATGTTGAAGATGCGGATACTGACACACAATTTGGTTATAATCTAGCCAAAGCACAATTAAATAAAACCAACCGAACACTAGCTTTATTTCTTTCTGAGTCTGTAGCTTTTAACTTCTACAACCCTAAAGATATTAATGTTAAAGCATTAAGAACATTTGTTGGTGACCAAAACTATTACACTTTTGGGGAATATAGTAGTAATTTACCCCCAGAAATACCACTAGCCACATCACAATTAAACAATGGGGCAGCTTGGAAAGCACTACAACTAGAGGTTGGTCAATTAGGTGACCCAGAACACTTAAGTTTAATATATAGTGACCAAGGTTCTGAGATAACTGATTTTTTCCGAGAAATGAATATAGACTTTACTGTTGATAATATAAAATTACTTAGAAAAATAATTAAGATATATGTTACAGAAAGAGTAAAAAATGGTTCGACAGCCAATAGTTTAAACTATACAAATGTTGCCAACGCTTTTACCCCAGTACCATCCACTGGTAATTTTAATGCCGACTTTATACAAAAAATAAAAACTGAAATTGTAGAAAAGTTAGATGATGGACAATTTAAACATTTAAATCAACTTTTTTATGATTTAAAACAAGACCTACCTACAATACCAGACGCGGGACAAGTAGATGACTTTAAAAAAGATTCAGCGATACAAAGTGATGAGTTAAAATTAGATTTATATAATACTTTTAGGGTAATAAACGATAAATGGATTTCTGGTGAAGAAATAGAAAGAAAGTTATTGTTTGAAGATTTTTTATTTTTAGATATAGCTAATAGGGACATTGGTGATACTGCAATTATAGGTTTAGATGCGTTTAAATCCCTAACCAACCCAGCAAACGGTAGTTTAAATTTGTTAGGTTTAATAGGTTCAATACTAGATAATCAAAACTTTAATTTTCTACCATTACCATCTTACATTAATTTTTATGGTTCGACCAATGATGGTCAAGAATACTCTAAATACAGTACAACAGAAGAGGCTAATTCTCTTTTTGGTACCCATTTGGAAGTGGACTACATAGACTCATCACCGAAATTCTTATGTCAGTATATTGGTGAAACTTCATCACTACCAGACGTAAAGAATCCAATTAATAGATATAATAGTGATTCTTTTTTAATGGGAAGAACAGCGGATAACCCACTATTTTCTAATTGTAATGACCCTAAAAAATGTAATAAAGTAATGTCTTTTGCTGTGGACTTTGGTATTGAGAATCAAAACATATTCAAAGGAATTAACTTAGATACCTCAGATACAAAACCAACAGCTGAAAGTTTTATTATAGAAGAACAACTAGCACAAAGTGCAAATGATAGAAGTATTTCCACACAAGGTCTAAGTTTATTTAATGTATACAGAACCAGGTCTTATAGTTGTAAAGTTACCTGTATGGGTAATGTTTGTATCCAACCAACTATGTATTTTTCATTAAGAAACGTCCCTATGTTTACCGGACCATATCTTATACAGGGTGTGGAACACACAATACAACCTAACACAATGACAACAACTTTTACTGGTGTTAGAGTACCATTTCACAGATTACCTAATGTAGAAAATTTTGTAGCTAAATTAGCTAAGTCATTTGTTAAAAAAGTAAGAGAAAAACAAAAAAACCAAGAAAAAAACTTAAACCAGGGTGGGTTTAATCCAGAAGGTAATGAACAAAACACAAAAGGGTTTTCTAAAGCTCCTCAGTTTAGTGGTCCATCAGAAGTAAAAGCAATTATAATACACGTTACGGCTGGACTTGATTATGGTAATAACCCAGTGGGTGAGATAAATAGACAACATAAAACTAGAGATTTTTCTGGTATAGGGTACCATTATCTAATTTCTAGGGGGACTGGTGGTAGCCCATCAGATGGGACAATATTAGAAGCCAGACCAACAAAGTATAAAGGAGCACACACTAGAGGGGCAAATGCTTATAGTGTCGGTGTGTCCATAGTTGCCAACTGTTCAAAAATGGGAACCTACAACTCAGATTCAAACGGAGGGTACTCTACCTTAATGCAAAAAGATTCTTTAGAGGATTTAATTTTGTACTTAGCATTTAAATTTGGTTTATTGGAAGTCAGAAAGAGTATGGGGACCCAAGAGGTAGATTTATATGTAAATGGGTCGGCTGGACCTAAAATGATAGGTAAGTTCCACACCAACGTACCAATAAGGCCAACATCACAAGACTGGGGAATGATTTTTTATGGTCATAATGAATTTGCCAACAAAAGATGTCCTTGTTTTAAAATGAAAAATGCTTTAACTGGTACTCTTGGTAAAAATCTAAATGAAAAATTAAACGATAGAATAAAACCTTTAGTGGCTCCACTTGTGTATGACCCTAATAACTTTGATGATTTTCAACCAGGAGACGGTTTTGTTAGCTTAAGACCATCTTTGTTTCTATCTGCAATAAAACCAGCAAGTGTTCCTAGTCCATATGGTGGGACGGATAATTTTGATGGTGTTGGGGAATATGTTGATAGTAACTAGAAATATAGTTAACTTTCTTATACTATAAGATATTTATAATAAAAAAGACTATGGAAAATTTAAACGGTAAATTAGACAAGTACCTAGGTAATCAAACAAAAACTAAAATAACAAAAACTGAGTCAGCTGAAGGGTATGAAGAAGTTTGTGATTTAAAAACAGGTGAATGTTATACTATTAAAACAAAAGACGGGTTAATAGAAAGAGTTAATAAAAAAATGATTACTGAAGATGGTAGAACACTATTAATGGATTAAGATGGGAGTTAACAAATTAATACAAGAAGAGTTAGAGCGTTATGCTAATATTAATGGATATGTAGATTCATTAGAAGAACAACATGCGGTTGGTGGACTTGGTGCTACTTCTTCAGGATTTGTTCAAACACAAGGAAAATCAGACAGATTAGAAAAATTTAATAGGTTTCAGAGAGACATGGAAGAACAAGAAGAGGAGACAACAGACGACGCTGAACTAGAGTTGGATGATGAAGGTACTGATGATGAGTTAGATTTAGGTGATGATGAATTAGAAAGTGGTGATGATGAATTAGAAAGTAGTGATGATGAGTTAGATTTAGGTGATGATGAGTTAGATTTAGATGTGGACACTGAAGAATCGGATGTTGAGAAATTGGATGTTACTGATATTGTTACAATGACTAAAGAAACAGGTGAAAAAGCTGACACGGTATCAAAAGAGATAACTTCTCAGAGTAAAAGAATTGAAGATTTAATTGGTAAGTTAGACGCACTAGAAACTCAACTAGGTGGGATGGATAAAATAGTTACTCAGATGAATAGTTTAGAAAATAAATTTGAAGAGTTAAAACCAGAAACCCCACAAGAAAAATTAGAATTAAGGTATTTAGATAGTGGACCATTTACTCAAACACCATCACAATTCTGGGATGAGAAAGGTGAAGAGTTAGAAAAACAACCAGAAAAACACGAATATGTTTTAACTAGTGACGATGTTAGTGATTACAATGATGCCGACATAAAGAATAGTTGGTTAGCTGATGATGATGACGATGAAGAGGAACTTGAAGACGAAAAATTCAGTGTACTAGGGAACAAATCTTAATTAAAATATAAATAATATAAATTAAACGGGTAATCAATTGACTTACCCGTTTTTTCGTTTTATATTTTAATGTAAATTAATTATAAAATAAAAAAAAAATATTATGAGTTTAGAAGCAATCTTAAAACAGTACGAAAAAACACAAACATCAAATGGTACGTCAGACAAACCTTTTATCAGTAATGAGGAAAGATTAAAAAAATATTTTGCTACTTTCTTACCTAAAGGTGAAAAAGAGGGTGAAAGAACAATAAGGATTCTACCTACAAGTGATGGTAGTTCTCCATTTAAAGAAGTGTTTTTCCACGAAGTACAAGTAGACGGTAAATGGGTAAAGTTAATGGACCCAGGTAAAAATGGTGATGGTTCTCCAACAGGAGAAAGAAGCCCACTTAATGAAGTTGAAGATGCTCTAAGGTTAACTGGTAACGATAAAGACAAAGAACTAGCTAGACAATACCGTTCGAAAAAGTTTTATATCGTTAAACTAATTGATAGGGATAAAGAAGAGGATGGTGTTAAGTTTTGGAGATTTAAACATAACTGGAAAGGTGACGGAACTTTAGATAAAATAATCCCTATCTTTCAAAAAAGAGGTGACATAACTAATGTTACTGAAGGAAGAGATTTAACCCTTATGTTAAAATCAGTACCACTACCAAACGGAAAAGGAAACTACACAGTAATTTCTATGGTGATGGCAGATGACCAAAGTGCATTATCTACAGAGACAGAAAAGTTAAAAGAATGGACAGACAATGCAGAAGGTTGGACTGACGTTTATTCACAAAAACCGGTAGAATATCTTGATGCTGTATCAAAAGGTGAGACACCAAGATGGAACAACGACCTTAAAAAGTATCAGTTTGGTGATAGTACAGTTGAAACAATACAAATGACACAAACAACAACTTCAACAACTGTTGACCCACAAGCTAACACACCAACAGACGAAGATTTACCATTTTAATATAAAATAACCAATGGCTATAAAAAAGAAAAATTTTAAAGATATAAAGTCAAAGTTTTCTAAGAAAGCAGCATTTAAAAAAGATAGGTTTCTAGATTTAGGTGAAGCTTTCTTAGACGCTACAGGTTTACCAGGCCCAGCTATGGGACATATTAATATGTTTTTAGGACATAGTGATACTGGTAAAACAACAGCTTTAGTTAAGACAGCTGTGGACGCCCAAAGAAAAGAAATATTACCAGTTTTTTTAATAACTGAACAAAAATGGGATTTTGACCACGCAAAACTAATGGGTTTTGAATGTGAATTAAATGAAGAAGGAGAATGGGATGGATTTTTCTTATTTAATAACGACTTTAATTATATAGAACAAATTACAGACTATATTAATGAATTACTTGACGCTCAAGAAAAAGGAGAATTAGATTACGATTTATTGTTTTTATGGGATTCTGTAGGGTCTGTTCCTTGTAAAATGACTTTTGATGGTAAAGGTGGTAAACAACACAATGCTAGTACTTTGGCAGATAAAATAGGTATGGGTATCAACCAAAGAATAACTGGGTCAAGAAAACAAAGTTGTAAATTCTTAAATACTCTAGTTACGGTAAATCAACCATGGGTAGAGTTACCAGACAATCCATTTAGTCAACCAAAAATCAAAGCTAAAGGAGGTGAGTCATTATGGTTAAATTCTACTATTGTGTTTTTATACGGTAACCAAAAAAATGCTGGGATATCCAAAATAACGGCAACCAAAGATAAAAGAAAAGTTAAATTTGCTAGTAGAACCAAAATATCTATTATGAAAAATCATGTGAATGGTTTAGGTTACGAAGACGGAAAAATCTTAGTAACACCACACGGATTTTTAAAAGGAAAAGATAGTGCAGAAGAAAAAAAATCTATTGAAAAATATAAGTCTGAAAACTCGGAATATTGGAAAAATATTATTGGGTCAGAAGGTGATTATAATTTATCAGTAGAAGACGCAGGAGAATTGTTTTAGTTATTAACCTTTAAACACAAAAAAATTGAACACTTTATTGATTGATGGTAATAGCTTACTTCAAACAGGCTTTCACGGCGTAAAGGATTATTTCCATAATGGTAAACATTTTGGAGCTATATATCACTTTTTAAATACAATAAGAAAGTACCAAATAGAAAAAGATTACGATAAAGTAGTGGTTTTCTGGGATGGTAAAAACAATGCCTCTTATAGACAAGAAATATACGAAAACTATAAAATCAATAGAAGAAAAAGGTTAACAGACGACCAAAGAACAGACCTATTTAGACAAAAAAATAGAATCACACAATATCTAGAAGAAGTATTTGTAAGACAAGCTGAATTTGATAATTGTGAAGCAGACGATTGTATAGCGTACTATTGTAAAAACACCCCCAAAGAAAACAAATTAATTTTAACTAATGACAAAGATTTGAGTCAGTTAGTTTCAAGTCACACACAAGTACTTTTTATTAATGATGGTTCTAAAATAGAGTTAGATGATAAAGTAACTATTGCAAAATTGACAATACCAACTACAAACGTTACATTATTAAAGGTTTTACTTGGGGACAAAAGTGATAACATTAAAGGGGTTAAGTTTTTAGGTGAAAAAACAATAAAAACTTATTTTCCAGAAATAGAAGAAAAAACAATTACTTTAACGGATGTTATAAATAAAGCTAACGTTCTAGTTAAAGAAGAAAAAATAAAAAATAAAGGTTTGAGTAACTTAGTTGAAGGTATTTGTGCTGACGGTAGAAAAGGAGATACCTTTTTTGAAATCAACGAAAAACTAGTAGACTTAACTGAAGTTTTTTTGAATAAAGAAGCAAAAGAAGATATTTTATCATTAATTGATGAAAATCTTGACCCAGAAGGAAGAAATTACGAAAATATAGTGACAATGATGTCAGAAGATGGTATATTTAACGTACTTCCTAAGAAAGATGATGGGTGGACAGAATTTTACAAACCATTTATAAGACTAACAAAAAAAGAAATAAAAAATTATGAAAGAAAAAGCTAATTGGAAATTTGAAGACAAGAAATCAGTAGTTAAATGTGAATTTTTACTGATGTTAGATAATAATATAGTGTGTCAAAGATACTTTAATGTGAGGAACTTTAATCCTAAAGCATCAAAGTCTCTAGACCTATACTATACTATTTCAGATATTGCCACAGAATTAGAAGAAAATTTAAAAAACAAAGCTATTAATTACATGTACGACAAATATAATCAGTACTCTGGTAAAGTAAATTTGTCAGACCAAGACCTAGAAAAGAGTGATGATGAAGTGTTTCATTTGTATGTTAAACAAAACACAGATACTTTGATACATAAAATTATTCCTTCTAATGTTTATCCTGGAAGGATAAGATACACAGTAGACATAAGACCGCTAGTTCCACATTTTTTAAGTGAGCTAACTGACACGTTGTCAAGAAAAAAACTAGTTAAAGAATATCTGAATTTAGAACTCTAAAAGATATTTATAATAGCCTAAAAAATTATAAAAATGAATAGTAGTAGTAACTTCGGTTATCTGGGGTATAATTTCCAAATTAAACTCCTTAACCAAATTATAACAGACAAAAAATATTGTCAAAACATCATTGATGTGATTGATGCAAAGTACTTTGATAACCAGTATTTTAAATTAATTGCTCAAATGACAAAAGAGTACCATGAAAAATATCAGACAACCCCAACATTCGAAACACTAACACAATTAACTAAAATAGAGGTGGATAGTGAAATGGCAAAAAAGACCATTTTTGATATGATTACTGAGGTTCAAAACGCGAGTTTAGAAGATTATTTATGGGTACAAGAAAAAGGATTAAAATTTTGTAAGCAACAAGAATTAAAAAAAGCTATAGGTAAAGTTAATAAGATTTTAGAACAGGGTGATTTTGAGTCTTATGATAAGTGTGAAGAGTATATTAGGGAAGCTATACGAGTTGGTGAAAACACTGATAGTTGTTTGGACGTTTTCGATGATATAGCGGAAGCCTTAGAAGAAGACTACAGGAACCCAATACCAACAGGGATTAACGGGATTGATAATTTACTAGATGGTGGATTAGCTAAAGGTGAAATTGGTGTGTTCTTAGCACCTACAGGTGTAGGTAAGACTACAATCCTAACTAAGTTGGCTAACACAGCATATAATCTAGGGTTTAATGTGTTACAAATTTTCTTTGAAGACAACCCAAAGGTTATACAAAGAAAACATATTACTTGTTGGACTGGAATACCCCAAAGAGAACAAGTAGAAAGAAGAGATGAAGTGTTAGAAAAAATAATACCTTATAGAGATAGAGGTAAACTAATATTAGAAAAACTACCATCTGACCGGATAACCATCAACGTTATAAAAAATAAGATTAGAAAATTACAAGCTGAAGGAAACAAGTTTGATATGATTTTATTAGATTATATTGATTGTGTAGTACCAGATAGGGGGTTTTCCGACGAATGGAAAGGTGAAGGTCTTGTAATGAGACAATTTGAAACAATGTGTAATGAGTTTGATTTAGTTGGTTGGACTGCAGCACAAGGTAATAGAAGTTCTATAAGTTCAGAAGTTGTAACTACAGACATGATGGGAGGGTCTATTAAGAAAGCCCAAGTTGGTCACGTAATAGTGTCTATAGCCAAAACATTACAACAAAAAGATTTAGGTTTGGCAACAATAGCTATGGTTAAATCTAGAGTAGGTAAAGACGGTGTTGTTTTCGAAAATTGTAAATTCGATAATGAGACATTAGTAATTGATACTGAACAATCACAGACATTACTAGATTTAGAACATAGTAGAGAAGAAAGAAATAGAGATAGAGTAAGGCAAGCTCTAGAAAGAAGAAGTCAAAACATAAACCAATAAAATAAAAAGCTAAATATGGAAGTATCAAATAAAATATTATCGGACATAACAGTGTATATGAAGTACGCTAAGTATATACCAGAATTAAATAGAAGAGAGACCTGGGAGGAATTGGTCACTAGAAACAAAAATATGCATATCAAAAAGTACCCAATGTTAAAAGACGAAATAGAAGAAAAATATTCTTTGGTGTATGATAAAAAAGTTTTACCGTCTATGAGGTCAATGCAATTCGGTGGTAAACCGATTGAGATATCACCAAATAGAATTTATAACTGTGCATACCTACCAATTGAACACGTAGATTCATTTTCAGAAACAATGTTCTTATTACTAGGTGGTACAGGGGTTGGGTATTCGGTACAAAAACACCATGTAGAAAAACTACCTGTAATTCAAAAACCATACCAAAAAAGAAAAAAGAGATTTCTAATAGGAGATTCTATTGAAGGATGGGCAGATGCAATTAAGGTTTTAATGAAGTCTTATATGAACGGTGGTGGAAGTAGAATCGTGTTTGACTATTCAGACATTAGAGCTAAAGGTGCAAGACTTGTAACATCAGGTGGTAAAGCTCCAGGACCACAACCATTAAAAGAATGTTTAGTTAAGATTGAAGGTATATTAGAAGCAAAAGAAAATGGTGAACAGTTAAGTACTCTAGAAGTTCACGATATTGTTTGTTATATCGCAGATGCCGTTTTGGCCGGTGGTATTCGTAGAGCAGCTCTTATTAGTTTATTTTCAGCTGATGACGACCAAATGATTTCGTGTAAATCAGGAAACTGGTGGGAATTGAACCCACAAAGAGGTAGAGCAAATAATTCTGCATGTTTAATGAGACACAAAATAACTAAAGAATTCTTTTTAGATTTATGGAAACGTGTTGAGCTATCAGGAGCAGGTGAACCTGGTATATATTTAAACAATGATAAAGATTGGGGAACTAATCCATGTTGTGAAATTGCATTAAGACCTAACCAATTTTGTAACTTATGTGAAGTAAACGTTTCTAATATTGAATCACAAGAGGATTTAAATGAAAGAGTTAAAGTAGCGGCGTTTATAGGTACTCTACAAGCGGGGTACACCTCATTTCATTATTTAAGGGAAATTTGGCAAGAAACAACAGAAAAAGATGCTTTAATAGGGGTTTCGATGACAGGAATAGGTTCTGGTAAAGTATTAAACTACGACACATCAAAAGCGGCAAGTCTAGTCAAAAGAGAAAATACAAGGGTATCTAAAATAATTGATATAAATCAGTCAGCTAGATGTACCACGGTTAAACCTGCAGGAACAACTTCATTAACGTTAGGGACTTCTTCAGGTATTCATGCATGGCATAATGATTATTATGTTAGAAGACTTAGAGTTGGTAAAAATGAGGCAATTTACACTTACTTAAAGATTAATCACCCAGAACTAGTTGAAGATGAATATTTTAGACCTCACGATACAGCAGTTATTAGTATTCCACAAAAAGCACCTTCAGGTTCTATTCTAAGAACAGAATCACCATTCCAACTACTAGAAAGAGTTAAAAAAATAGCTATAGAATGGGTAAAAGCAGGGCATAGAAAAGGTTCAAACTCACATAATGTTTCAGCGACAATTTCATTAAGGGACCACGAATGGGACCCAGCTGGAGAATGGATGTGGGAAAATAGAAAACATTATAATGGGTTATCCGTACTACCATACAATGGAGGGACATACATTCAAGCACCATTTGAAGACATAGATGAAGAAAAATATAATGTTATGTTGGAATCACTTAAGGATGTAGATTTAACTAGAGTTGTGGAACTTGACGACAACACTAACCTATCAGGTGAATTAGCTTGTGCGGGTGGTAGTTGTGAGATAGATGTGGACCTAACACAAATAAAGTCAGATGATAATGGTGAAAGTAAAAAAGTAGAAATAGGTGAAACACAGGATTAGTAAAGAAGTTTTATACCACTTTAATTGTGGTAAATGTAATAAATGGTGGTCAATTGCTGACTACCATTTATTTTCTAATGATGCCATAGAAAAAGAACAAATAATACCCAACTCAATAATGTGTCCTCATTGTGGGCAAAAAGAAGAAGTAAAGGAAGTAAAAAATGATTAGAAGAGATGATTGGATTAGTGAATTACATTATAAAGAATTTATAAAACCAAAACTAGATGGGAAAGACTTCTATTGGGAAAATGGAAAAATGGTTATGACAGAGCATTACCACAAAAAAAGAAGTTATTGTTGTGGTAACGGATGTAAACACTGTCCATACCACCCACAACACACAAAAGGTAATAAATTTTTAAAATGACTAAACTAGATTTATATGGTTATAAAATAGATGATATCCACAATATTGTGGATGAATTTCTATATGAAAACATTAAACTACAAAGAAAAGAATTAGAAATAATAACTAGAACCCAAAAAAGTGAAGTAAAAGAAATAATAACTCAAATCATTATAAATTATGGTTTAAACTACAAAGAATGTTCATATAACCCTTCCCTACTTAAAATTTCCATTTAAAATACTTATATGTATACTAGATTCGAAGTATCTAATATTTATATATAAAACTTGTTATGCCAGAAAACGGAACATATGGAATTGATTTTCCTTTTAGAAAGAGTAGACTAGGGTATTTTTTAGAATTAACTGAAACCCCAGAAGATGAAATTAAATCAGATTTAATACATTTATTGTTAACTAGAAAAGGTAGTAGATATTTTTTACCTGATTTTGGTACAAGGTTATATGAATTTATTTTTGAACCACTAGACTCACCAACATTTAACGCTATAGATTCAGAAATAAGGGAACAAGTAGCTAAATACATACCAAACTTAAAGATAACCAATATAGATATTTCTGGTGCTATGGAAACAGAAGAAACTCCAGGTACGTTAGTTGCTGATAACGACCCTAGAGTTTATAGGATAGCAGGTCAAGGAACTAAAGAACATACTGCGGTAGTAAAATTAGATTATACTATAACTAACTCAGCTTTCGAAACTAGAGATTTCGTAATAATAAACATATAATATGGCTAACAATAAAATATCCTACACAGAAAGAGACTTTGTTGGTATTAGAAATGAATTATTAAGGTACACCCAACAACAGTATCCAGACTTAATAAAAAATACAAACGACGCTTCTATATTCTCAGTTTTTTTAGATTTAAACGCTGCGGTAGCAGATAACCTACACTATCACATTGATAGGAGTTTACAAGAAACCGTACTACAATTTGCAAACCAAAGGTCGTCTCTTTATAACATAGCAAGAACTTATGGTTTAAAAATACCAGGAAATAGACCATCAGTGTCTGTTGCGGATTTTTCTATTGTAGTTCCAGTTTTAGGTGATAAAGAAAACTTTAATTATCTTGGTTTATTAAGAAGAAACTCCCAAGTTAAAGGGGCTGGACAAGTTTTTGAAACCAGATACGATGTTGATTTTTCATCACCATTTGACGCAACAGGTTTCCCAAACCGTACTAAGGTACCAAATTTCGATTCTAATAATAATATAGTTAGTTATACTATGACAAAGAGAGAAGTTGTTATAAATGGTATAACTAAAGTTTTTAAAAGGGTATTAACAGATACTGATGTAAGACCTTTTTTAAAAGTGTTCTTACCTGAAAAAAACATATTGGGTGTTACAGCTGTAATAGAGAAAGACGGAACCAACATTCAAGCACTACCCAAATCTACAGAATTTATAAATTCACCAAGTCAATGGTATGAAGTAGATGCATTAGCACAAGATAAAGTGTTTACTCTAGACCCAACTAAAAATAGTGATTCACCAGGTTTAAAAGTGGGTAAGTGGAAACAAGTTGATAATAGATTTACCACAGAATACACACCAGAAGGTTTCTTTCATTTAACATTAGGTGGTGGAACCTCATCTGGACAAGACTCCTTAGATGATTTTGCCAGTCAAGGTCTAGCTATGGATTTAAATAAATATTTAAATAATTTATCATTGGGTAGGACAGCAAAATCTAATAGTACTTTATTTATCCAATATAGGATAGGTGGTGGTACAGCAACAAACGTAGGGCCTAACTCGATAACCTCATTAGGCCAACTTGAATTTATTGTTACTGGTCCAGTTGATGGGATAAACCAACAAGTTAAAAATTCTTTAAAAGTTAATAATATTACTGCTGCCGTAGGTGGTGCAAACCAACCAACAGTCGAAGAAATAAGAAACTATGTTAGTTTTAATTTTGCGTCACAACAAAGAGCTGTTACAGTTTCAGATTATAAAGCTATCATAGATACTATGCCTGGTGTTTTTGGTGCACCAGCTAAAGTTGGTATTGTAGAAGAAGAAAATAAAATATTAATTAATTTATTGTCATATTCCGATTCTGGTAAGTTAAGTTCTAAGGTCAGCACTTCTCTTATGTCAAATATCGCTGAGTATATCTCCGATTATAGGATGATGAATGATTACATAACTATAAAATCTGCAGAAGTAGTTGATTTAGCTTTAGAGGTTGACATATTGGCTGACCCCAGTTTCAATCAAGGAGAGATAGTTACAAATATAGTATCACAAGTAGATGAATTTTTCTCACCTAATAAAAAAGAAATGGGTCAAAACTGTTATGTAGGTCAATTGTCTAAACTTATTTCTACACAACAAGGGGTAATAAACCTTATAGACTTAAGGGTGGTTAATAAAGTAGGTGGACAATATTCAGACAATCAAGTATCACAAAGGTATAGTAATCCAGATACTAGACAGGTAGAACTAATTGACGGGGTAATATTTGCACAACCAAACCAAAGTTTTCAAGTGCAGTTCCCTGAAAAAGATGTTAGTATAAGAATAAAGAGTAATGCTCATACTTCTATATCCTAATTTTTATTTACATAAATTACTTTTTGGATATTTTTGGTTTTAATACCCTAAATATTTATAATTTAAAAGGAGAGAAATGCCAAAATCTATAAGAATAAGAACACAGCCGGGAAAAGAACAAAATATCCACTTAAAGTTAGAGCAAGATTTTGACTTATTAGAGGTATTGAGTTTAAAAATGACACAAGATGACGTGTACTCACGAATGTGTGGTGACTACGGTGTTGTTGTGGGTAGAGTACTTGCAAACGGAGGTTTTGGTGTGCCAAATGCAAAAGTATCTATCTTTATACCCTTAACGGAAGAAGATGAACAAGATGAAGTCATTAGAGACTTTTACCCTTATAAAGAAGTTACAGATAAAGATGATGAAGGTTACAAATATAATCTTTTACCTAAGGATAAACAAAGTTGTAACCACACACCAACGGGAACCTTTCCACTACCTCACGAAGTATTAAACAACCCAACCCTACTAGAAGTATATAAAAAGTATTATAAATATACCACTAAAACTAATGAAAGTGGTGATTTTATGATTTGGGGGGTACCATTAGGGAATCAAACAATTCACTCTTCAGTGGACGTTAGTGATATCGGTTGTTACTCTATGCATCCTTACGATTTTATCAATCAAGGAAAACCAATAGAAGAATTTGTTAGTGCTTTAGAATTTAAATCTTCAGAAAATTTAGATTCATTACCACAAATTATTTTACAAAATAAAACGTTAGAGGTGGTACCATTTTGGGGTGATGATGATTTATGTAATGTTGGAATCACACGTGTAGATTTTGATTTACGTGACTCTGCGGTAGAGATTGTTCCATCCTCTACATTTATGGGTTCTATAATAACAGATGATGACTCTAACTATATCGATGGTCAGTGTTTACCTGGTAAATACATGGGTAATCTATGTAATTTAACCACAGGTACAGGTTTAATCGAGACAATTAGAGAAACTATAGAAATTGAAGATGATGGTTGCTCACCGAAACTAGAAAAATTTTCTCTAAAAAACGGTGGAAAAGTTATAGACGGTAATGGTGCTTGGGTAACACAACTACCAATGAACCTAGACTTTTTAGTTACAAATGAATACGGAGTACAAGTTATTTCAGATAACCCAAACTTTGGGATACCTACAAGAGCAAAATATAGATTTAGAATTGGTTTTGACAATAAAGGTTCTACTATTAGAAACGGTAGTTTCCTAGTCCCAAACTTAAGAGAGTACACAACAGCTCCTGATTTTAATAACTCATATTCCTTTAGTACAAGTTACAAAGACTACCCAATGGCAGGACCAAATCCCCATTACAGTACACCAGCATTTAATGCCGAGGACTATTTTTATGAGTTTAGGCCAAACAGAGTATATACAGTTTCGTCTTTTATTGACAATTATAGAAAAACCGCATCAGTATCTTCTACAGGGACTAATAAAAGAGCAAACAATAGATGGAGATTTATCGGAATTAAAGGGATTAATCCACCTACAGAAAATAGATGTACTGACGTTACTAAAGAATACCCAGCCAATGATGTTTTTAGGGGTGGGTCATTTTTATTTGGAATAACTCAGGCACAATTAATCATAACCCAAATTAGTTTAATGTTAACATGTATTTTGGTTGCGTTTAATGCGTTATCTATGTTAATGAACGCGTACAATATGGGTCTACAAGGTGCAAACGCTTCTACCTGGTCTGTTTCTGCATTTGCAATTGTTCCGGTGTTATGGGATGCTGTTATTGCTGCGGCCATGGGAGCATCATTCTTAGCAGCATGGTTAGCTACAGCTATTGCCTTAACGATTATGATAATATTCTTTTATTCACCATTATTTTATGTGTTAATTAATAACTTTAAAATAATGTTAAAATTAATTAGGTATCCAGATTGTGAACCTTGTACTTGTGAAGAAGACCAATTCGAATTTAAAATACCCATAATAACTTTATTTACTGGTGATGATAATAAAATAACTGAGGATACTAGTGATTCCCCGGACACTGTACCACTTTGTTCTATGGGTGGTTTTAATGATAACGCATATTATTGGCGGGGTAAAAATAATGATATGCCACGTGGTTGTTATAAATTACAATTTAGAAACGGTGTTTGGATTATTTTTTACGTTTCTATAGCTGCTATTGGTGTGTTTACATGGGTACCTTGGGGTGGTACTATTGCTCTTAATATAGCCGCCGGTGTACTAGCAACGGTAGAATTTGGTTTGATAATAGACAACCTATGGAAAATGTTTGTAACTCTAAATCAATGGAGAGTACTGAAAAATATATATAATGGTATGTGCCAGGGAGTATTTAATATGAAATTTAGTAATTCCTGGATAAACGGAAACCTGTACCATTTTAAATTTCAAAGAGTTAAGGACCCTAGTGGTGCTAATGATGATTATTGTGATTTAACTACCCATAGACATGTGGAACTGGAAGAAGATGGAACACCGTCAGGTAATGTGTTTTTCTATTATAGAAGTACTCCATTTGCCGAAGGTACCGGATTTCAACTTACTAATCCATCAGTACCAGGTGATGGAGCATCATCTGGAGACCACCAAGGAATAAATTTCCCAACAACAATAACTGAATTAGGCCCACTAGATGAATGTACAAACCAATTATGTAATGAAAAGTTAGAGGATTGTTATTTTGTAAATAAATTACGACCTTCCAGTTATCAAAAAGCTGAATATGTTTTGGGTGGGTTAATAGAACAAAAAATAGTAATACAAAATTTCACTAATTTTATTTGGTCTGGTATTAATAAGTTTTTTGGTGCGGATGGGGACCCATCTAAAGCTTGGGTATTTAATGCTGGTAACAGAAGGTGGGGTTCACCTGATGTAGCAAATATGGGGTATTTTAGAGCAAGACCAGCAAGGTTATTAGATGGTGACATGAGTGTGGTAATCGCAACTAACAACCAACTAGGTGTAGAACCTTATCTCCCTTCACCTACTAGCCCTAGGTACAACAGCAGCCTACCCACTTTTTCTGGTTTAGTAACCCCAGTATCTACACCACTAAATTTGGTGGTTAATGATGGGGAACTGATAAATTGTCTACAAGGTGGTAACTTAGGTATTGACCAAACCCAAATCAAAGCTTATTACCCTTGGGTTAAACAAGGGGCATTACCTTATGGTGCATGGAGTAGTGATTGGTCCGCTGGAGGACCTTTCCCAACTATTCTAACCACAGGTAATCAACAAGGGACTATAACACAAGGACCATTAAATAATGGTTTACAATCCCCACTTTCCGCACCAGTATATTGGAGTACAGCCGTACCTCAAACACCAAGTGGGAGTTACGTTTTCTCTAATGGTCTTAACACTGTAGATAACAGTGGAACAGTTTTAGCACCAAATCCAACTGCTATTATAAAATTAGGTACTCATCAGTACTTTTATTTTGGTCTAAGACAAGGGGCTACAGCGTATGACATCTTCCTAAACAAATATATAACTGCAAGTAATGAGTAATAACATAAAAATCATACCAGGTAGTAAACAATTTAAAGGTAATTCAGATAATGATAATACCTTACAAATTACTTTAGAATCTACACAGGTACCATTGATTGAGGGTGATAGGTCAGTACCTTTAGATATTGCAGTAAGGTTTAATAAAGAAAGGCAAGATTCAGATGTTTATCGGGTGTATGGTAAAATAGAACCCCTATTAGACAACCCTTATTTTGGAACTGCTCCCCCAAACGCTTCAACATTATTTTTTGATTTATTTTATTTAAGAGGTGCCAACGGAGAACCAGCTAGTCCAGTCACAGGGTGGGTAGGGTACCCACAGATAAAAGAATTTGATTTTATTAGAAACGATGTTGATGAAAGTGTTGCCCACACCACTAATTGGGGTGTGTATATAAGTTACCCATCAAAATGTGTAGAAAACCAACCGATGTACTTCCAACCAGAAAATGGTGGGATATCTATGAATTTTATGGCCTCCGACGGAATCCCTTTTGTTATTAAAAATACAAACGTAAACGGAAGAGACTTAATAGAACTTCATTGTCCTGTAGACCACGGAATAAGTAAAGGAGAGTATATCCAAGTAAACATCAAAAATCCAATATATAATTTTCCTAATAATAGTGTGGTGTTTCCAGTTTATAGTTTAGGTGATGGTACAAGGGGGTCAGATAAAAATGTGGTTAGTATAGTTGTTCCAGCGACGGTACTAAACCCAATTACAGAAGGAAGTTTAGGTACGTTGAGAAGACAAACTGCGTTAAATAATATAGATGCAATATCTACTTACTTTGTGGTACAAAATGAAATTATTACAAGAATAGATGATAACGTTATGACCAAATGCGGGTTTGCTGAAGGGGTTTTTAATGAAGTTTCACAATTAGAAGAGGCACCTAACACACCAGACTACATTGAAAGAACCTCAACTAAAAATGCGTACTCACAATATGTCTACACTTTCACTAAAGATGTTAAAGTAAATCAATACAAAGATTACTTACAAAGACCTCTATCAAAACTATATGTAACTGTATTTTTAAGGAATAATAAAGGTTATTTTGATTACCCACCAAAATATGGGTGGGATTGGAATTTCCCATATGATTTTGTTGATTCTTCACTATCTACAAACACTGTTACAGACCCACAACCTTCAGGGCCTATAAGTCAACTATTCGGAAATAATTTAACAAGTGGAATACCACTAAAACCAGGAGACAAATTAAGAGGTAATTTTACTGAGTACAATAAAAGTGAATTAAAAGAAAGAACGATTAGTGAAATTCGTCATCACATGAATTTTAACCCACTGGTTTTTAATTCAAATTCTTTAGGTTTCCAGTACACCCCACATTACGAAGTGGAGATAAGGTCATTTTCTAATTACATAGAAAGTGGAGACCCAGATAAAGTAGTTGATGTACCGGATTACTCTACATATTTTACAGACGAAAAAACTTGGAAATGGAGGGATTTATATGAAATTGGTTTTATAGAGGGTGGTGTTGGGGTAGACTATCCGTTTTTAAATAACGCACACTACCCTAAAAAAGACATTACTTTTGTCCTACAAAGACAAGTACTAGCTGACGGAATTCCTTTAAGTGCTATAACGAGTTCAGACTCGACAATAGAAAATATGGTGGTAGATGGCTGTGAATAAGATAAGACTAAAGATAAGTGATAAAGATAGGAATATAATTGTGCCTATCCAAACTAGTTTTGATGAGACTGGAAGGGGAGACCTAATTAACGAATATGAGCACGAAAAAGTAGCTCAACTAGTTAATATAACAAAAGATTTTGAGGCTACACAATATCGTCATGGTGATTGTTTGGGTGACGATAATCTTGTTGGATGCGACGACCCAAGCCCAAACATATTCTATAATTTTGTATTTGCGGATAAAACAGACCCTAACAATGTAATTTGGAGTAACAACATATTAAATTACCCAACAGGGATTGGAGTGCCATCCCCAACTGGAAGTGGAATGTCTGATGTAGCACCATGTATACCAGAAAACTGGCCTATTACAACCCCAGTATATGACGACACTAATTACGGTTATGATTTTATGGATTATACACCAGCAGAACTATATAAAAGTAATAAAGATTTTGTTAAAAGTTTTTTTAAATTAGATTTTTATGATACCGTTAATAGGGACACCCAAAAACTATATTTGTCTATAATTCTTAACCCTATAAATGGGGTTAAAATAAGTAGACCTACGTTTGATTTAAATTGTGATGGGGTATTGGATGGGATATATAATTGTAGGCCAAATGGGGAAAAATTCATACAAATACCTAAATTTAATTTAGATATGTTAGACAACAATGATGGTTATTTCATTTATTGGTTAAAAGAAAATACATTTTTAAATATTAATACTTTTTTTATGTCTTGTAAATTTTACAATGGTAGAACGGGTAAGGTACATAGAATGATTAATACACCACCACCCACACTACCTAACGAATATAATTTTGATAGAGAGAAAAGATTATACTATAGAGTAGAGTTAGAAAAAATTAATTACACATATAAGGTATATGATTATAACTCAGGTGTTAGAGTTGGATTGGACGAGACTAATGAAATAATGTTCTATGAATATAATAATATATAATGGAAAAATATAATTTTAAAATAAGAAGAAAATTCTACCCTGGAGGTAAAGAAATTATACCTCCTACATTACCTAATGGGTATGTCCACCAAAACCAAGGAGGTGCCCCTTTAACACAAAATTGTACTAATTGTTATTTTAATAATGCTGGTTTTTGTAACTATTGGAAAGCACCAATTAAAGAAGATTTTTGGTGTAAAAAATGGAGTAGTACCTTAACACCTTTTAATGAGCTACCACCACCACCACCATGTTTAACCGGGTATACGTTACCAATCTTACTTACACAAGATTTTAACGATATAGGTGTTTATACACCATGGGATGGTTTAATTATGCAAAGAGACGTAATAAATAATTTTGTTTATACTGGGTACAATCAAACCATATGTGTTTTTAATACTTCAGAAATAGAATTAAAAAGATTCCTAACTTTTTCAGACTACAAACTTGATTGGGGTGATGGTTCACCACCAGACTACCTTAATTCATCACAAACAAATGTGTGCCATAATTACTTAACTACAAACATAACAGGTAACACCGTAACTTTAAGTCAAACAAATCCTTGGGGAACTACTAGGATGAAAAAGGTAATTAAAACACCTTATTATGAAAATCCAATAATACCTAACGTATTTGGTTCCATAACATTCGCACCCCCAAATATGGGTGACCCCATAGGTTGTGACTATATCCAACAAGACTACATTTTTAGTGGAGATAGTAACCCAGATGTGTATGACCACTTATCGTTAAGGTATGTTGACACACCATTCCCAGTTACAGGATATAGTGAATCAAGTCAATTGCAGTTATTTGCTCAATATGGTGTTAATTACTTACCACCTATTGGTAGTCAGATATCTTTACCAGATAATTCTATTGGGACAGTAACTGAGGTCAATGACCAATATACCGCATATACGATTAACTATATAAATTATATTGATTATGGTGGAGGTTCTACTTATTTCGAATCAATGAGTTTTGGTTTAAATGCTGATAATGTAGATTATGAATGTTGTACTGACGTACCATCCAATAATTCACCGAGTGGTTGTAACAGTGACGAAAACCCACAACTAGAGTACTACATATGTCATCAGGGGGTAGACTGTAGGACAATACAAGACTATTTGGATAGTGGTGAGGGTAATTACCCGGCTAATTCAGGAAATCTTACAAATTTACAAACATATATGGTTCCAGTAGGTACAGAACCAGAAACTTACGTTACCAGTAACCAGAGTAGTCCATCGTTTTGTACTGAGGCAGAATGTCAAGCTTATTGTGGTGGGTTGTACTTGAGGTTAGGTGAGACAAATAACAAAAACTATAATTATTCTATGTATTCAGCAAGAGTGGGATACTCAACTACGGACGTGGTTTCGTACCAAAACGCACTTTATCGTTATGATGGAAAAAGTACTTACGGTACATTAAATAAAACATATGAAAATTCAAATAATATAGATTTAAGGTACTATTCTGGAGAAATACAACTAAACTATATAAATGACTTAAATGAACCTTATGGTTTGTGTTTAGCGACACCACCAGGATTTAACCCACAAGATTGGAAAATAAAAACAGGAACAGAGTATAACGGATACGTAACGGTATGGAAAGAACTATAAACAAATACTTTAAAATAAAACAAAATGGCATATTGGAATGAAGCAGGTAGTTGTTGTGGTTTTAATAACCGTGATTGCATGAGTAATAGTAAGACTGATGATTTTACTTCATGTAGTAATGGTGGTGCGTGGTGTTGTGACATGATGAGTAGAGTTGGAAATGTTGGTGCGTGGGCAGAGTCGGAGTACTACCGAACTTTCCAAACAGTATTTGGGTTAAAAGGTACTTGTAAAGGATGTCCTATAGACTTACAGTGTAATCAAGAACACACCTCTGGTAATTTTTATTCTGATACTCGTGCATGTAGTTCTATTTGGGGAGGTTGGGGAGACTTATGGCATTATTGTGCGTTTGAAGTGAAAGTGGGATGTACTAACCCTAATTCCTATTTAGGTGGTTCACCTAATGGTGCATGTTTAGTAAATTGTATACAAACAAACGGTGATTATCTAACTAGTTTACCTTTAGGGTATGGGGGTGACCAAGAAATGAGTAATTTTGATAGAAATGCAAACTTTGATTGTGAACCACCACAAGCTGGAGATAGTGGTGGACAATTACAAAATAGTGGTCCTAAATTAGTGTACGCTGATGGATGGACCAGTACTTGGAATGGAATACCTTATACTCAAAACAGTACAACTAGTGATAGTAGGACCCATCCTACTTCTAAGTTACCTTATTGGAGAAGAAAAGGACCTTTAACAGCGGCAAGAGGTCAAAATGGTTATGATGCTTGTTGTAGTTACCTAAGTTTTGGATGTCCAGACCCCCAATTTGGAAGTTTTAATGCCGGAGCCTCACTAGATTGTGCTGGTAACTTTATTGGGTCTGACAACTATCTAAACCAACCAGCAACCAATAATATACTACCAAATGATTTAGCCTACAACCCTGTTACTAACCCAACACCCAACCAAAATCAGGGTACTTGGTCTGTAAGTAGTGGTGGTTTATTTGATATTGGAGCAAATGCAAACTGGGAACCAGATATTGATTGTATGAGGTGTTATCAATATACGTATGTGCTTGACCCTACTACAGGAAATATGGTTATAGATAATAACATTCCTCCCATACCTTGTTCCAGTCCAGGAGCGTGTCCACAAACCTCTACTAATCCTGGTTGTACAACGGCAATATTTAATGCGTGTGGTTTAACAAATGGTACATTTACTGATACTAACAATTTACAGGGTTCTATGTGTAGCATATCTAAAATTTATGAGGGTGGTGACGAAACTAGTCCTGTGTTTGGTTCACCAGGGAACCTTACAAACGCACCTTGTGTGTGTAATAATGCTGGGTGTATGGACTCAAGTCAGATAGCTAATGTTTTTGCAAATAATTTTAGTCCTATAAATACTCAAGATTGTGCAGGTGTAGAACCATCAGTTGGTTCTTTCGGTGATACGACTTGTTGTGAGTGGACGGTATATGGATGTACAGACCCAGCTGCCATTATAAATGGCAATAACAATTATTTTTGTTGTGACCCAACCAATTACGCTGTGTGTAGTACTGACCCTAATGATGTTTATGATGTAGGTGGGTACGGGGGTAACTCGGTTAATGGTGGTAACTGTACTGGAGGTTTTCCAGTTGCAAACATAACACTAGTTGATGATGGAAGTTGTTCTTTAAATGTTACTAGTGGTTGTATGGATGATGGTGGACAATTAGCGGGTGGTACTTGGCCTTCCCCATTGTACCCAGGATTCCCCGCAAATAATTTTAATTTAGCTAATTTAGTTACTGTGCATGACCAAAGTCAGTGTACTTATGACTTTGGATGTATTGACCCATTAGCTAGTAACTACTTATTTACGGATTCTGGGGCACCATTTATTTTAGGGGACCCAGTGGTACCAAGTGCGATAGTATGTGATTACGATATCCTAGGTACAGGTCCAGGATGCACAGACCCAATGGCTTTAAACTATAACCCATTTGCTACCTCTGATGATGGAAGTTGTCTATACCCAACTAATGGTTGTACAGACCCTAACGCTATTAACTACGACCCAACCGCAATTATAGATGATGGGTCTTGTGAATATATAACTGACTACCCACTAATAGGTACAAATTTTTTAGATGGTAGCCCAATTGAGTTATGTATGGAACCATTAACTAAAGAAGAGGTATTAATCAACGTTTGTCAACCAACAGAAATACAATCGGATGTATTTATTGAAAGAGGTAAGCAATCCGTCCTTTCACCAAACCAAAGATTAGGTGAAGTTAAAACGATAGGTGGTTTAGAAAATTACGGTTACGGTTATTATAACATAAAAAAAGAAGGATAATAAATAAAATATGGCTTTAGGAACATATGGAATAAAAAGACCCGCGGATGTATCTCCAGAAGATGTTGATGTAGTAATGGTCTATACTCCCGCTAGAGACTCAGTAGAGGGAGCTACAGTAAAAAAATTAGATGCGGCAAGCATACTAACACCTTATTACCACAATAGTAATACTGATGGTGGTGATGGTATAGAACTTTTAGGTGGGTTATACAATCTAAAGTTACCAGCAAATGAATTTAGTGAGAAAGGAATATATACTTTATATGTAAAACCTTTAGAGGTTAGAACTTCCATTACTGATTGTGGGGTGTTATCATCACTACCAAATGTTAAAGGTTTAGTTTTTGATATAAATAACGTACCTGCATCACAGAGAAATAAATTTGTGAATAATGGGTTAGTTGGGTTTAGGGTTGAGTATTTAAATTCTGATGGGTCTAAAATCCCTAATTTTTACAGAATTGTCACTTCATCATTTTTCTGTGAACCAATAACACAAAATTTAACTAATAGTAACCAAAAAGCTATTAGATATAGGTATATCAATGGGGGAAGTAATTTATTATTCGTTACCCTAACACCAACATCAGCACCAAGTAACAAACCTACTGCTTTACCATATATTGGTCAACCAGCACAAAATGTAATAATAAGTAATACTTTTTTTAATCCTTTAAGTGTAGAAATAGAAATGGTTGACTATGATGTTGATAGTTTAGGTATAGCGTTGTACGGTAATCAAACTAAATCATTGTCAGATGGGATTTATACCGTTTACGATGGTAATGATAATATTTATAAACAATATAATCTATTTGAAACAAGAGACCAGTTTGGACAACCACTATATGAGGTAAGACAAGACAGAGGAGATAATATAGACTTTACAAAAGCTTTCAATAATATTGCTTAATATATGGCTAACGGTAACAACATAGGAAAAGGTAGTGATACCTTTGGAGATAACTTAGTAGGTAGACAGTTTACTGATGGCTCCTCACAATTTACACTAGGTAATTTTGGCATAAATTCCGGAGTTAGGGCTAAAGACAGTAGGGAATTTTCTTTAGGTAACTTTTCAGAACCTATAACCTTATCTACACTTAATTTTACCTCAACAGAAGAGGCTAGAAAAGTATCCTCTAATAGTTTGGAGGTGTTTATAAATTACGATAGAAGTAAGGTTAGTAATTTTGTTTTATATGGGTCTTTACGAGACAGACTAAGGGTAGCAGTACAAAACGTAATTAAGAACTTCCCAGCTGCACTAGTATTTACCAAACTAAGAAAAAATTTTTTAACTGGTAATACTGCCACAAATATAGTTTTTGATGCTATAGAAAATGAAACTACTCTTAATTTAGAGTTATTAAATGTTCATAACCCTTTTGGAATTGATTTTACAAAGGTAGGTAAAATATATACAGATAAAGAATTAAACCCTGTTAGAAATTTTACACAATTTTATAACAAATATTCACTTTTTATACGAGAAGAAGAGTACCCAATAACCTTCATGTCACCAACTACTGGTAACACTGTAACAGATACGTTATCAGTTGAAGTGTACGGAAATCCATTTACTGGTCAAACCACAACAACAGAAAACTTCTTTATAAAACCTAATACAAAAGAAACTGAAGAAATATTCGATAACTTAGAAGATGTTGAAAAGTTTATTATAGAAAGAGACACAACCCCGATATATACAGCTAATTTTGACATACCAACACAGACCGACAGTGGGAAATTTGTGCAAAATACAACTTCACTTACTTGGCCATCCAGTAATAATTGGAATTTAGTCATTACAGGAGCTTCATTTAATGTTTATTTAGGTAAATTATTGGAAATAGCTGATAATTTTGATGCGTATAAAACAAACTTAGTTTCTAGATTTTTAACAACTGCTGCTTTTAAAGAATTTGACACTGAAGATGAAAAGGTGGACCAAATATTGAAAATATATGGTAGAAGTTTTGATAGTATTAAAACATATATTGAAGGATTAGCTTACATGACCAATGTAACGTATGATTCTAATAACAATGTTCCTAATGAACTATTAAAAAACTTTGCACATACATTAGGTTGGAAAACACCTTCAGCTATTGAAACAGAAGGGTTTTTAGAGTCAGTCTTAAAAAGAGGTAAATCTGAATATTCTGGTAAAGCACAATCCCCAACTCCTACAGCATTAAATAGTGAACTTTATAGGAGGTTATTAGTTAACACTGCTTACCTTTTTAAATCTAAAGGTACTAGAAAAGCAATAGAATTTTTAATGAGGTTTGTGGGTGCCCCTGAAGCACTAATTGAGTTTAATGAACACGTGTATGTTGCGGGACAAAAAATAGACATGAATAAGTTTAACCAAAGGATAGCAGTTATATCTGGAGGTACTTACTACGAAGAAATAGTTGTTAAAGACCAATTATTTTCAGCCTCAACACCTACCTTCCCACCAGTTATTGTTACAGGTTATACTTTTGGAACAGAATTAGTTAGTGTAGATACTACAGCTACTAGAGCACAATTCCCAGTTAACTCAGAAGGGTATCCGTTAGCTCCGACATTTAATAAAGACGGGTTCTTCCAAGCAGGAGCTGGATGGTTTGAAGAAACTGTTGAACACCGAGGAAAAGAAATGGTGGATATTGAAAGTTCTGTTTTTACTGGTAATACCCCTAGTGTTAAAACAAAATTAAATAAGTTCACATACGGTGAACCTTATTTAAATCTATATAGGAAGTTTCCTGATACAAATTTAGGGTTTGATATAACTAGAACAAAAGACAATAAAAAATCTTGGGTATATAAGGAAAATGAAAAAAGTAAAAGACTTTATAGTTTTAGAGATAGAGGGACTCGTTATTTTACCGATGATGAAAGATTAGTTCTTAATGTAAAAAATGTTGATTTATTTTTAAATGTTGGACAAGGTCTAACCTGGGATGTGTGGAACTTATCTAATAAATTTGGATGTCCTTTTGGTAAAGATGCTTTAAGTGCCCCATACCCAAATATAGGGGGGCCAGACTGGACACAAATTCAGATAGATGCTTCTAAAATGCCATTTGTAGAATTTGCGGACCAATTTTGGAAAATATTAATTAATGTAAAAAATAGACAAACAATAGATGATGGACATGCTGGTGGTTA